>OGUR01000099.1_pt1 | contig 67616 bp, 60 predicted proteins | sample 1574711 | NCBI WGS metagenome assembly OGUR01 (sample SAMEA2582152, study PRJEB24529) | metagenome | biome: Human gut stool | place: China | collected 2011
TATGATAACGCTGGCCGCGAAGGTTGCTGGCCATCAATATGATAACGCTGGCCGTATAGGTTGCTGGCAATCAATATGATAACGCTGGCCGCGAAGGTTGATGGCAATCAATATGATAACGCTGGCCGTACAGGTTGATGACAATCAATATGATAACGCTGCCCTAAAGGTTGATGGTAATCAATACGAAGACGCTGGCCGTAAAGGCTGAAAGCGACCAATATAATGACGATGACCCTTAAGACTTATTTTGACCATTATAATAGCGAAGCTGCCATGATAGGAAAATCGCTGTTACCTTCGTGAAAGGTGATATAGATCGAAGGCAGCGGCGGCTCCAAAATAAATACTGACACAATTTTAAACAGAAAAGTCTGATAAAGGGAGTGCGGGAATAGCCTAAGAATAGCAGATGGCTGATATAGTATTCCATGATTGCAATACTGGTGTGCGGTGAGGAGAAGTGAGTATGATATTTTTCATGGTAGTGGGAGGGGAGCCGGAGACACACATACAACGGCTTATTATAGATGAGAATCTGATCGTGCGGATTGGCCAGGATGACCGGTCCGCGCTTGAGGAATTCTATACCCTGACGGAGCGTGCACTGTACAGTTACGTCCTGGCGATCGTGAAAAATCCATATGATACTCAGGATGTTGTTCAGGACACCTATTTAAAAGTACGGGCATCCGCGCATCTGTATCAGAAACAGGGGAAGCCGATGGCGTGGCTTTTTACGATCGCCCGAAATCTCGCCATGGACTTATTCAGGCGGAATTCCCGTTTTTTGTCAGAAGAAGCATTTGAGATGGAAGACACGATGGAATATTCTTATGTGACAGAAATCACAGACAGACTGGTTTTAGAGACAGCCATGAATATTCTAACAGAGCGGGAGCGGCAGATTCTTTTGCTTCACCTGGTGGGGGGAATCCGACACAGAGAGATTGCTGTAAATCTGGGGATTCCGTTGTCCACGGTCTTGTCCTGCTACCAGCGGACGTTAAAAAAATTGAGACGGTATCTGGAAGGAAAGGAGTAAGGGCGATGAGTAAAAAAATGGACACACCACAAATTAAAAAATCGCTGAACCGGGCAGTAGACCAGCTTCCTCAGCCTTCCCTGCAAAAAATAATGGATACACCAGTAGTAAAAATGGAACAGATGGACACTGCCACCAGGCAGGAGCCGTTGAAAAACAGCTGGTTCCAGAAATTGTGCAGTCCGGCACAGGTGCGGCATGTGGCAGCCGTATGTGGCTGCCTGCTATTCTTTTTTGCAGCGGGTATCGGCGGCGTATACTCCTATGAAAACATACTGGTAGACAGTATTGTAGACATGGACGTGAATCCAAGCTTTGAATTGAAAATAAATAAAAAAGACAGAGTCCTTTCTTTTACCCCCCTGAACGAGGACGCAGCTCAGGCGGCAGAAGGACATACGTACAAGGATTGGAACGTTGAAGATGCGGTTAAGGATTTATACCGGATTATGGAAGAAAAAGAGTATCTGACAGATGATCGGAGAACTGTTTTAATTTCAGTAGAAAATAAGAATCCGAACCGTGTAAGCCAGCTCCAGGGCCAGTTAAGTGACTGTATCAGAAAAACAGCCGAGGAGAGTAAAAAAACGGTTCGTATAGTGACACAGGAAAAGAAAAAGGATCAGGCATTGAATCAGACAGCCCAAAATTATCACATTTCCAGTGGTAAACTACAGTTTATTCGTATGATGACAGCGGCTTATCCGGATCTCGACGAAGAAACTTTGTCAAAGATGTCCATGGAAGAACTTTATCGTATTATCCTTGATCGTGAGAAGGAAAAACCGGCATGGCTCCAGATGAACGAGGAGGACTGGAATGAGTATAAAGAAGAAATGAAAAAAGAGAAATACGGCGATCGGGATTCTGATGATAAAGATACAGATGATCATGATTCGGACGACGATGATATGGATGACCATGATTCGGACGATAATGATTTGGCTGATAAAGACTCGGATGACCACGATTCAGACGATGGAGATTTGGCCGATAAAGATTCGGATGACCACGATTCAGACGATGGGGATTTGGCCGATAAAGATTCGGATGACCATGATTCAGACGATGAGGATTTGGCTGATAAAGACACGGATGACCATGATTCAGATAATAAAGATTCACGCAATAAGAATAAGAATAAGAACACCCGAGATACAGATGATAAGGATTCCGACGACAAAGATTCGGACGCCCGGGCTTCCGTTGATAAGAATTCAGCAGGTAAAGATTCCGACCACGGGGATTCGGCCAATAGGAATTCCGAAGGCAAGGACTCGGAAGACCGAAAATCAAATGACCGGGACTCTGACGACGATGATTCCAAATCGAAAGATGATAAAGACAGCGACGATGACGCTGAACACCAAAATTCTGATGACGAACGTGATGACGATTAAGACTCCACTCCATAAACACCCCGGGCCACGGCAGGTATTCCTGCCGTGGCCCGGGGTTATTTTAACTCATTTTACTTAATCCAGTTTTGTATAACCGTAGCTGTTTACAATCGCATCCAGCTTGATTCCGTTCTTACAATCCGGACAGTTCTCCGGCTCGGAGAGACGGAAGTCGGGAAGATCGGAAGAATCGAATACCGCATTAACCGGATATCCGTCGATCTCATTGACTGCGGCGAAGATAACGGAGATGCCTTCCAGAATGCCGCCGTAGGATTCGATGCAGCGAATGCTCTTTAAAATAGTACGGCCGGACATCGCGGTAGCGAGAACGACTAATACGTGTTTATCCTTCAGCATATGCTTGATGTTGTCACGAACGACCATCTGTCCGGCGGAATCGAATTCCGGAGTCACGATGTAAGTAGTTTTGTGGATATTCGTGGTGGTAACGCCGAGCTCGGATAATTCCTTTGCTACATAGGCGCCGATTACCTCACAGCCATCCATACAGATGATGGTATCGATTGGAGTCTTGGAAGCAAACGCTTTGGAATAATGCTTGAGCTCTTCCGCTCCTACGCCGATCAGCCCTGATAAATCAACACGGTTTACGTATCTCTTCACCATGGATTTGGCAACCTGCTCAGCTTCCTCCTGACGCATCTTCAATGTGGTCATGTCAATGTAGTAGTTAATGTGAAAACGGTCGGATGAAAAATGTCCTTTTGTTACTTTTAAAGCCAGCTTATCATTGTCTCTGGCGCGAATTTTGGTTTCCTGCCCCATACTCATAAAAAACAACCTCCTTTGTCATATTACTTCTATTATAACCGATGTCAACCACAGAAACTATAACAAAGGTTAACTTTTTTCGTTATTCTGAAAAATGATAGCTGTCCAGAAGCTGATTTTTCATGTGCCAGAGCTCATTGGAGAGGTCCACATGCACCTCGTGAGGGTTCACAAGACGGCGGGATTCATCCCAGAGCGTGTCCAGTTCTTTCCTGCAGTACGCCTGAATGTCCATGACCGCGGGAGATTCGTAAACGCATTCTCCATCTTTAAATACCGGAACCATCAGATCACGGAGATGATAGGTGTTGGGAGCCAGGTGCGTCTTTTTCCAGGTCTCGATGGGATCGAAGAGCAGCAGTGAATTATTTTCATCGTATTTCTCGCCCTCCAGGCAGATCAAATCGGCAATGATTTTTCCGGTTTCCCTGCTGTAAATACGCTTGATACATTTATTGCCCGGATTGGTAATCTTCTCGGCATTTTCGGATAACTTGATCTTCGGCACAAATTTTCCGCTCTTCTTATCTAATATGGCAGCCAGCTTATATACGCCGCCGAAGGACGGGCAGTCCTTGGAGGTGATCAGATTCGTGCCGACTCCCCAGGAGTTGATGGCTGCGCCCTGGATCTTTAAGCTGTTGATCAGAGACTCGTCCAGATCGTTGGAGGCGGAAATAACTGCGTCTGGGAATCCGGCATCATCCAGCATCTTTTTCGCTTTCTTCGATAAATAGGCAAGATCGCCGCTGTCGAGACGAATTCCGTAGAAGGTCAGCGGGATTCCGGCCTCCTTCATTTCCTGAAATACCTTAATGGCGTTAGGAACACCGGATTTCAGCGTGTCATAGGTGTCCACCAGCAGGATGCAGGCGGAAGGATACAGCCTGGCATAGGTGCGGAATGCGGTCAGCTCATCCGGAAAGCTCATGATCCAGCTGTGGGCGTGAGTTCCCTTGACCGGGACGTTGAACATCTTACCGCACAGAACGTTGGAGGTCCCGATACAGCCTGCAATCATGGCCGCCCTTGCGCCGTAGATACCGGCATCCGGCCCCTGAGCCCGGCGGAGTCCGAATTCCATGACACCGTCGCCGCCGGCCGCATATACGACGCGCGCTGCCTTTGTGGCGATCAGGCTCTGATGATTGATGATATTTAACAGCGCCGTCTCAACGAGCTGCGCCTCCATAATAGGAGCAATCACTTTTACCAGCGGTTCACGGGGGAAGACGACAGTGCCTTCCGGTATGGCGTAAATGTCGCCTGAGAATTTAAAGTGGCGTAAATACTCCAGAAAGTCTTCGCCGAACAGTCCCGTGGAACGCAGATAGTCCACATCGTCCTCTTCGAAATGAAGATCCTTGATATATTCAATTACCTGCTCCAGACCGGCACAGATCGCATAACCGTTGCCGCCCGGATTTGTGCGGTAAAATGCGTCGAAGATTACGGTCTCATTGGCATCCTTTTCTTTAAAATAGCCCTGCATCATGGTTAACTCGTATAGATCCGTTAATAAGGTTAAATTGCGCTGGCTCATATGTGTTCTCCTTCTGAACGTTTAATGTGGGGGCGGAGCAATTGGGACCGTAAGGCCCGGGGACTCTGTCCTTTTTGGACATTATACCATAACTTTACAAAAACGCAACGTGATTGATAAAAAAATAACAATCTATGATATCAGAATAATAGAGAGGAATAACTATAACAAATGGAGTAAGACAAATAAAATGATAAATATTTCGAATAATTATATACAATTTGACAATTACGAAATAATTTATTAATTTTTTATAAAGAGTCTTGCAAAATGAAGAGAGATACTATATAATAAAGCTATCAAAGGAAAGAGATACAAGATATAGAGAAACCTCCCGGGAACAGGAAGCGGGAAGGATAAAAAATAGAAAGAAAAGGAGGTAGATTCCACCGAAAACATAAGTCTCGTCTGATTTCCAATTAGGAAGCGGACAATAGGAAAAACCATTCGGCCACAGTGAAAAGCCATTCCTTCTATGATGAATAAATGCGAAAGCATGGATGAAGTAGTAGGAAAAAATCTATATATCTTTTACATATGCCTATATTTCGTTATAAACTGCAAAGGAAAATTCATCGTATGAGTCGTATGACGAGAAAGTATGATTCGTCCGAACAAAGGTTTCCACATATGTAGCTTACTAACATATAGAAGAATGAAAATGACGATGCAGAGATAAACCAGATGATAGATGAGGCCCGGTAATGGAGTGGCGAAGGTAAAAAAATTTAATATAGAGCATCCAGGTACACAAGTATCAGTGACAAAACAAAAAGTGAGGGTAAAGTCCAATGGATGAAGTAGTCTAGGAACGGGTATCGAAGTTCATGTGAATGAGTCGGTACCCGTTTCTATTTGCGTGCAGACGGCTGCCGCAGTGGGACTGCGCAGTTATGAAAAAAAGATTGAAGAAAGATGTAAAAAAACGCTTGACAGAACTAACTGTAACTGATATTATTACAGTATAAGAACTGAAACAAAAAAAGTTACAGAATGGAGCGGATGAGATGATAAAAGGGAAATATTTGATTACGGCGGGAATCGCCGCAGCGGTTTTAGCACTGACGGCGTGTTCGGGCGGCCAGGGGAATGCTTCCGGCAAGGAGACACAGAAGACGGCGGCGCAGAAAGCGGAGGCCGGTGCGGAGGCCCAGGCTTCACAGTATGTTAAGTTTAAGCCGGAAGAGGCAAAGGAAGTTATGGATTCGGACGATGCGCTCATCGTGGTGGATGTAAGAACTCCGGAGGAGTATGCGGACAGCCGGATTGGCGATGCGATTAACATTCCGGTGGAAGACATCGGAGAGGAGATGCCGGAGGAGCTTCCGGATCTGGATGCGAAGATTATGGTCTACTGCCGAAGCGGCGTGAGAAGCAAAAACGCCGCGGAGAAGCTGTTGGGCCTTGGTTATAAGAATATTATTGATATAGGCGGTATTAAGGACTGGCCCTATGAGACCGTGTCTGGTGATGAAAAATAAAAAATGGAGATAAGAAAGGAAGTTTCGAGATGAAAAAGTATGATGCGGTTATTATAGGATTTGGCAAAGGCGGTAAAACTCTGGCGGGAAAGCTGGCCGGTGAGGGAAAAGCGGTAGCGCTGATTGAGAAATCGGATAAAATGTATGGCGGTACCTGCATCAATGTGGGATGTATTCCATCCAAGTCTCTGGTGAGAAGTTCCCAGATGACGGAAGCAAAGGGAGAGATCTCTTTTGAGGAAAAGGCGGAATTATACAGGACAGCTGTTGAGGAAAAGAGACGCGTTACTTCCCTGCTTCGAAAAAAGAATTTTGACAAGCTGAATCATCTGGAAGCGGTGACCATTTATAACGGAACTGCCAGCTTCCTTTCCAATACAAAGGTAAATGTAGTGCCGGCAGACGGTTCGGAGGCGTTTACTTTAGAGGGAGATCAGATATTTATCAATACGGGAAGCGCTCCGTTTGTGCCGCCGATTGAGGGAATAGAGGGCAATCCCCAGGTTTATTTAAGTGAGACATTTATGGAATTGGAGAAGCTTCCAAAGAAGCTGGTCATCATTGGCGGCGGCTATATCGGACTGGAGTTTTCGTCCATGTATTCCGGATTTGGCTCTGAGGTGACGGTCATTCAGAACGAGGCACGCCTGATTCCGAGAGAGGATGAAGATATCGCGTCCGAGATTCAGAAGGTTATGGAAGAAAAGGGCGTTAAATTTGTGATAGGCGCGGCTATTTCCGGGATTCGGAAAGAAGGGGACTGGTCTTACGTCCATTACTCTGTCGATGGAAAAGAGGGAGATCTGGAGGCGGACGCGATTCTGGTCGCTACAGGAAGAAGACCTAACACGGCAGGATTAAATCTGGAAGCGGCAGGCGTGGAATTGACGGCCCGCGGCGGCGTCAAGGTAGATGACGGCTATAAGACGACGGCTCCGAATATCTGGGCCATGGGAGATGTGGCCGGAGGACTTCAGTTTACCTACGTTTCCCTGGATGATTTCAGGATCGTGTGGTCCAGCCTCCACGGCGGGGCATATGATGCGAATGCGGGCAAGAGAAGCCATATTCCGTACAGCGTTTTCATTGAACCATCCTTCTCAAGGGTCGGTATGAATGAGCAGGAAGCGCGGAGGGCCGGTCTGGATGTGAAGATCGCCAAACTGCCGGCGGCCGCTATTCCAAAGGCTGCTGTCTTAAACAGAACCAAAGGTCTCTTAAAGGCAGTGATTGATGCGAAGACGAATAAGATATTAGGCGCGATGCTGTTCTGTGAGGAATCTTATGAGATGATCAATATCGTGAAGCTGGCCATGGATCTCGATGCGGACTACACGGTATTGAGGGATCAGATTTATACGCATCCGACGATGAGCGAGGCGCTGGGTGACTTGTTTGCGGTCTGAAAAAAACTGGTCTGATGAAATTGAAAAAATGCAAGCTTGACCCTGTATGATCGGATTTGAGCGGCGGCAGCCATTCCTATTATAAACGCGCAGACGAATTTAAAGCAGAAGACGGTCCATGAGATCACCACCGTTATGCAGGAAATCGAGACAATTGTCTGCATGACCTGTAAAATCAGGCTGGACGACGAAGGCAATGGAACAGGAAAGAGGATGAGGAAGAAGTCGTTCGGATGGTATCAAAAAGTAATAGGGACTAATGGGGAGTGGGCCCGTTACGGGGCAGAATGACGAAAATACGCGACAGATGCCCGAAATTTCGTCTTTTACTTGACATTTCCTCCCATAAAATCTATAATGAGAGGACATATAAGGCATAACCTGCCATTATATTATAGGAAGAAAGACGATGAAAGAGACAGTAGGACCGTGGGAAATCCAAAGCGAGCCGGGGAGGGTGAAAGCCTGGTGAGAGTAGTCATGGGACCGAATATCACTCTGGAGTCTCCGGCTGAAAGCTGTATAAGCGGTAAGCCAGGACGTGGTTCCTACGTTACAGGGAACGCATATGTCAGTATGCTGTAATAGGTGGTTTAGCGAAGCACGGCCTTCGTCCTGATTACGGGACGAGGGTCTTTTTTTCATTAGGAAGCTTATTTATAAAGGAGGTCAAAAGAGATGTATAACAAAGTTCCTACAGATCTAAATTTTGTAGCGAGAGAAAAAGAAGTTGAAAAATTCTGGGAAGATCACGAGATTTTCCAGAAGAGCATCGATAACAGAAAAAAGGCTGAAACCTATACCTTCTATGACGGCCCTCCAACCGCCAACGGAAAACCTCATATCGGCCATGTCCTCACCCGTGTTATCAAGGATATGATCCCGAGATACCGTACCATGAAGGGATGCGACGTGCCGAGAAAGGCCGGATGGGATACCCACGGACTTCCAGTCGAACTGGAAGTGGAGAAGATGCTGGGACTGGACGGCAAGGAGCAGATCGAGGAATATGGTCTCGAGCCATTTATCAAGCACTGCAAGGAAAGTGTATGGAAGTACAAGGGCATGTGGGAGGATTTCTCCAAGACCGTCGGCTTCTGGGCTGATATGGATGATCCGTACGTTACCTATGAGAACTACTATATCGAGTCCGAGTGGTGGGCTTTGAAGCAGATCTGGGAAAAGGGCCTGTTATACAAAGGCTTTAAGATCGTTCCCTACTGTCCGCGCTGCGGAACGCCGCTGTCCAGCCATGAGGTGGCACAGGGCTACAAGGATGTGAAAGAACGCTCCGCTATCGCCAGATTCAAGGTGAAGGGCGAGGACGCTTATATACTGGCGTGGACGACCACACCGTGGACGCTTCCTTCCAACGTGGCGCTCTGTGTGAATCCTAACGAGTCCTATGTGAAGGTGAAAAACGGAGAATATACGTATTATCTTGCGGAAGCTTTGTGTGATACGGTTCTGAATAGTGAATACACTGTACTGGAGCGCTGCACCGGAAAGGATCTGGAGTTCAAGGAGTACGAGTCGCTGTTTGATTTCGTGCATCCGGCGAAGAAGGCATTCTATGTGACCTGCGATACGTACGTAACGCTGACAGACGGTACCGGAGTCGTTCATATCGCTCCGGCATTCGGTGAAGATGACTCCAAGGTTGGTAAGAAATACGATCTTCCTTTCGTTCAGCTGGTGGATTCCAAGGGCGAGATGACGAAGGAGACGAAATGGGCGGGCACCTTCTGTAAGAAGGCCGATCCGCTGGTTTTAAAGGATCTGGAAGAGCGGGGCTTACTGTTCTCCGCACCGGTATTTGAGCACAGCTATCCGCATTGCTGGAGATGTGACACGCCTCTCATCTATTATGCGAGAGAATCCTGGTTCATCAAGATGACTGAGGTGAAGGAAGACTTAATCCGCAACAACAACACCATCAACTGGATCCCGGAGAGCATCGGTAAGGGACGCTTCGGCGACTGGCTGGAGAATGTTCAGGACTGGGGCATCAGCCGGAACCGTTACTGGGGCACTCCTTTAAACGTATGGGAGTGTGAGTGCGGCCATCAGCATTCCATCGGAAGCATTGAGGAATTAAAGTCAATGTCTCCTGACTGCCCCGAGACAATCGAACTTCACCGCCCATACATCGACGCGGTGACCATCACCTGCCCGAAGTGCGGGAAGCAGATGAAGAGAGTTCCGGAGGTAATCGACTGCTGGTTCGATTCCGGTTCCATGCCATTTGCGCAACACCACTATCCATTTGAGAATAAAGAGCTGTTTGAGCAGCAGTTCCCGGCGGATTTCATCTCCGAGGCTGTGGATCAGACGAGAGGCTGGTTCTATTCTCTGCTGGCTATCTCGACCCTGATCTTTAACAAGGCGCCATATAAGAACGTTATCGTTCTGGGCCACGTGCAGGATGAGAATGGACAGAAGATGTCGAAGTCCAAGGGCAACGCGGTTGATCCGTTCCAGGCTCTGGAGGAATTCGGCGCAGACGCCATCCGCTGGTATTTCTATATCAACAGCGCGCCGTGGCTGCCGAACCGCTTCCATGGCAAGGCCGTCATGGAAGGCCAGCGCAAGTTCATGGGTACTTTATGGAATACGTACGCTTTCTTTGTTCTCTATGCAAATATTGACGAATTTGATGCAACAAAATACAAACTGGAATACGATAAGCTTCCGGTTATGGATAAATGGCTTCTGTCGAAGTTAAATACTTTAATCAAGACCGTGGACACCAATCTGGGCAATTACCAGATCCCGGAGGCGGCCAGAGCACTTCAGGAGTTTGTGGATGACATGAGCAACTGGTATGTGAGAAGAAGCCGTGAGCGTTTCTGGGCAAAGGGCATGGAACAGGATAAGATTAATGCCTATATGACCCTTTACACCGCGCTTGTGACCGTCAGCAAGGTGGCTGCGCCGCTGATTCCGTTTATGACGGAGCAGATCTACCAGAATTTGGTGTGCAATATCGATAAGACGGCGCCGGAGAGCATCCATTTATGCGATTATCCGGAAGCGGATGAATCCTGCATCGATGAGAAGCTGGAAGACAACATGGACGAGGTCTTAAAGATCGTAGTCATGGGCCGTGCGGCCAGAAATACGGCGAATATCAAGAACCGCCAGCCGATCGGCCGGATGTTCGTGAAGGCGCCTCATGAGCTCTCCGTATTCTATCAGGAGATCATCGAGGATGAGCTGAATGTAAAGTCAGTTGTCTTTACAGACGATGTCCGCGATTTCACCAGCTACAGCTTTAAGCCGCAGTTAAAGACTGTCGGACCGAAATATGGAAAACAGTTAAACAACATCAGAAAGGCCCTTTCCGAGGTGGACGGCAACACCGCCATGGATACTCTGAATGAAAAGGGCGCCCTCACGTTCGACTTTGACGGCAGTGAGGTGGTTCTGACGAAGGAAGATTTACTGATCGATACGGCTCAGATGGAGGGCTACGTATCGGAAGGTGATAATACTGTTACGGTTGTGCTTGACACGAACCTGACACCTGAACTGATCGAGGAAGGCTTTGTCCGCGAGTTGATCAGCAAGATTCAGACGATGCGTAAGGAAGCAGGCTTTGAGGTTATGGACCATATCCTCATCACCAGCGAAGGCAATGAGAAGATTGCCGGAATCTTTGGCGCGCACGGCGAAGAAATAAAGAGCGAGGTCCTCGCAGAAGGCATCACACTGGGTAAGGCAGCGGGATATACGAAGGAATGGAACATCAATGGTGAGAATGTCACTCTGGGCGTAGAAAAAGTTCAGTAATACGAAGCGGGGATTCTCTCAGATTGAAATAACCGATAGGAGGTCATTCACAATGAGTATGGGATTTGATAAAGAAACCTTTAAGAAAAGCGTTATTTATAACGTAAAAAACGTATTCCGCAAGACGATCGATGAGGCTACTCCGGAGCAGGCGTTCCAGGCAGTTGCCTACGCAGTAAAGGATGTCATCATCGATGAGTGGATTGCAACCCACAAGGAGTATGAGAAGCAGGATGCGAAAACCCTGTACTATCTCTCCATGGAGTTTTTAATGGGCCGTGCCCTTGGAAACAATATCATCAATATCATGGCGCTGCCGGAGGTGAAGGAAGTTTTAGACGAACTTGGCTTCGACTTAAACGCCATCGAGGATCAGGAGCCGGATCCGGCTCTCGGCAACGGCGGCCTTGGCCGTCTTGCCGCCTGCTTCTTAGATTCCCTGGCGACGCTGGGCTATCCGGCATACGGCTGCGGCATTCGTTACCGTTACGGTATGTTCAAGCAGAAGATTGAAAACGGATATCAGATGGAAGTTCCGGATGACTGGTTAAAGAACGGCTATCCGTTCGAGGTACGCCGCGCAGAGTATGCGACGGAGGTAAAATTCGGCGGTTACGTGAGAACTGTCTGGGAGAACGGCAGAGAGCATTTCGTTCAGGAGGGATATCAGTCCGTCCGCGCCGTCCCCTACGACATGCCGATCGTCGGCTACGGCAACAATGTGGTGAATACGCTGCGAATCTGGGATGCGGAGGCAATCAATACCTTCAGTCTGGATTCCTTCGACAAGGGAGACTACCAGAAGGCAGTGGAGCAGGAAAACCTGGCGAAAACCATTGTCGAGGTTCTGTATCCTAACGACAACCACTACGCAGGAAAGGAACTCCGCTTAAAACAGCAGTACTTCTTCATTTCCGCCAGCGTTCAGAGAGCGGTTAAGAAGTATATGGAAAAGCATGAGGATATCCATAAATTCTTCGAGAAGACAGTGTTCCAGTTAAACGATACTCATCCGACCGTGGCTGTGCCGGAATTAATGCGTATCCTGTTGGATGAGTTTAACCTGACCTGGGATGAGGCATGGGCTGTGACGACGAAGACGTGTGCCTACACGAATCACACCATCATGTCCGAGGCTCTGGAAAAATGGCCGATCGAGCTGTTCTCCAGACTGTTGCCGAGAATCTACCAGATCGTGGAGGAGATCAACCGCCGCTTTGTGGAGCAGATCCAGCAGATGTATCCGGGCAACCAGGATAAGATCCGCAAGATGGCCATCATTTACGACGGCCAGGTGCGCATGGCCAACTTAGCCATCGTCGGCGGATTCTCCGTCAACGGCGTTGCAAGGCTGCACACCGAGATATTAAAGAAGGAAGAGCTGCGTGACTTCTATGAGATGATGCCGCAGAAATTCAATAATAAGACCAACGGCATCACACAGAGGCGTTTCCTGCTTCACGGCAACCCGCTGTTAGCCGAATGGGTGACTGGAAAGATCGGAAGCGAATGGATCACAAACCTGCCTCATATCCACCGTCTGGCGGTATACGCGGATGATCCGAAGTGCCAGCAGGAGTTCATGGACATCAAGTACCAGAACAAGGTCCGCCTGGCCAAATACATCAAGGAACACAACGGAATCGACGTGGACCCGCGTTCCATCTTCGATGTGCAGGTAAAGCGTCTTCACGAGTATAAGCGCCAGCTGATGAATATTCTTCACGTGATCTATTTATACAACCAGCTGAAGGATAATCCCAACCTGGATATGGTTCCGAGAACCTTCATCTTCGGCGCCAAGGCGGCGGCCGGATATAAGAGGGCGAAGCTGACCATTAAGCTGATCAATTCCGTGGCAGATGTAATCAATAACGACAAATCCATTGACGGAAAGATCAAGGTGGTGTTCATCGAGGACTATAAGGTGTCCAATGCGGAGATCATTTTCGCGGCGGCCGACGTCAGCGAGCAGATTTCCACGGCCAGCAAGGAAGCATCCGGTACGGGAAATATGAAGTTCATGTTAAATGGTGCGCTGACACTGGGAACCATGGACGGCGCCAACGTGGAGATCGTGGAAGAGGTTGGAGCCGAGAATGCCTTTATCTTCGGTATGACCTCCGACGAGGTGATCGGCTACGAGAACAAGGGCGGATATAATCCGATGGAGATTTTTAACAATAATTACCAGATCCGCCGCGTCCTGATGCAGCTGATCAACGGCTACTTTGCTCCGCAGGATCCGGAGCTGTTCCGTGACATTTATAATTCTCTGCTGAATACGCAGAGCAGCGACCGCGCAGATACGTACTTCATCTTAAAGGACTTCCCGTCCTACGCGGAAGCGCAGCAGAGGGTCGATCAGGCTTACCGCAATGAGACCTGGTGGGCGAAAGCGGCTATTCTGAACGTGGCCTGCAGCGGTAAATTCACCTCAGACCGTACGATCGAGGAGTATGTAAACGATATCTGGCATCTGGAAAAGGTGAAGGTAGAAATAGAAGCAAATCAGTAAGGCAGTGCAGAATAAGCGCTTAAGAGAATTACGGTGGGAAAATGCAGCGAGAAGCGCCGTCGGCAGGACGGAACAGCGGGCGGCATTTTTCCACCGTTCTGTTTTTGAGTGCCGCCTGCGGCGGGGATTTGATTTGAAAAGAGGAAAGCGGGGGAGAATATGACAGAGAGTACAGTCGGAAAACGGGGATTTGAACCGTCGAAAATAACGATTTACGTGAAAAACAGAGGTATTGTGCTGGAGGAGTCGTCCATGGCTCTTGTAAACAGGGATACCGGTCTGATTATAGCCATGGGAAATGAGGCGGAGGAGGCAATGGACGCTCCGCCGACTCCTGCTGTCGCCGTCAATGCGCTGCGGAGGGGAATCGTTGCCTATTTTACATTGTCTTCAAATATGTTCCGTTTTTATTTACACCGGGCTCTGGGATATGACCATTCACTTGTGAAGCGTCTGATCGGTATCTCCATAAAAAAGCCGCGGATTGCAGTGTGCGTGCCGGAGGAACTGACGGAGGTGGAGGAAAAGGCATTTTCAGAAGCCTTTTACCAGGCGGGGGCGAAAAAGGTGTATCTCAGCAGTCTGCCTTTGGAAACCGCCGTAGCCTCTCTGGGGGAACAGTGCTCCGTGTTCGTGGGAATTACGTGGAGTGGGAAGGAAAAGGAACGTTTCTGCATAAACGAGAATTGTCCGCATAGAATTTTTTAAAGGAACTTGCGGAGGTTTTTTGTGGCAAAAAAAGTTGTAACGATATGTGTCATGGCATTGCTGCTTCCATATATAATAACCCTGGCATGGACAGGCAGAATCGAGGAAAAGAAGCAGGTACCGCTCATTACCAGCGGAAAAAAAGTGATTCTGGACCGGAAAAACGGGGAATCCTATATGGACGTGGAAGAGTATCTGCCCGGAGTCGTGGCGAAGCAGATTCCGGCGGAGTATGGGAAGGAAGCGCTGCGGGCGCAGGCTGTGATCGCCAGGACGTTTATTTACCAGAAGATGAACGGTCAGGACGAGGTGAAGGAATCGGAGCTTCATATGGAATATCTGGAGGAGAAGCAGATGGAGGCCATGTGGGGAAGCGAGTCCTTTGTGACGTATTTTCAGGCGGTGGAAGAGGCCGTGCGCTCGACGGCGGGCGAGGTGATCACCTATGACGGCAAGCTCATTGAGCCGCTGTTTCACCGGGCCAGCACCGGGATGACGAGAACCGGAGATGAGAGCCATCCGTATTTGCAGGCGGTGGCCAGCAAACGCGATGTGGAGGCAGAAGGCTACCTGACCATGATGACCTGGAGCAAGGAAGATTTTGCCGGCAGGATTAATCAGATCGCAGACAGCGTGCCTGTTGATGCAGGCCAGCTTCCCCAGTCCATTCAGATCATCGTCCGCGACGACGGCGGTTACGTGGGACAGATTCAGATCGGTACAAAGGTGTATACAGGAGAGGAGGTCCAGTATGCGCTGGGGCTGCCGTCTCCGTCTTATACGCTGGAGGAGTACGACGGCGGAATCCGGGCGGTCTGCCAGGGCGTGGGCCACGGTTACGGTCTCAGCCAGTACGGGGCGAAGTGTATGGCGGAGGAGGGAAAGACCGCGGAAGAGATTCTTGGATTTTTTTATAAAAATATTGTTCTGATTTCTGAATAACTCTTTCTCCTTTGGTAAGAATATTACCGAGGTGATAAACGTGAAAGAGAAAATGAGTCAATTGTTCAAGGATAAAGTATTCCTTGTCCTGTTGGTTTTAGGCCTGCTGACTATAGTAGCTGCGGCAGGAGTCATTACCATTCAAAGAGGAAACAATGACGGCCAGAGTCCATATCTTGAAGTTCCGGACCAGAAGGGTGTCATTGCAGAAGAGACGATACCACAGGAAAACCAGGTAGCAGTTGCCGGTGATTCCAACGCTGAGCAGAATCTGGATGCGGATACACAGGTTGCTGATTCCGCCAAGGCTACAGCGAAAGCAGAGACAGAAGCAGAAACCCCGGCGGTTAAGGCCGGAGCGGAAAAGGAGGCGGCCGCAGCGCTTGTCCTCAATTTTAACGATGCAACAAAGATGGCATGGCCGGTATCAGGAAATGTCATTCTGGATTACAGCATGGAGTCCACCATCTATTTCCCGACTCTTGATCAGTATAAATGTAATCCGGGCATCGTCATTCAGGGCGCCGTGAGCACACCGGTCGTAGCACCTGCAAACGCAAAAATCCAGGAGATCGGTTCTAATGAAGAACTGGGCAATTACGTCATTCTCAATATGGGAAATGACTATACGGCTGTCTGCGGCCAGTTAAAGGAACTGCAGGTAGTGGAAAATGAATATGTCGCTCAGGGCGACGTTCTGGGCTATGTGGCCGAACCTACGAAATATTATTCAATTGAAGGCGCGAACTTATACTTCGAGCTGGAGCACGAGAATCATCCGGTAGATCCGCTGGATTTCATGCAGTGAGAGCGTGCGGACCGGACTGTACCATACGGTGAAGAAAAGAAGGCAGGGCAGAAGGCTTATTGAAGTTTTCTGTTCTGTTTTTTTGTGTAAATGGAGATGAGGATGTGGTATAATATAAATGAGGTTTGTGAGCGGTATTTTTATGCGTGGCCGTCAGGAAAGGAGAAAAATAATGAATTACGATATACTGAAGAAGAATTTTGAAAAGCATGGATTTCATACGGCATATTTCGAGACAGGGGAGGAAGCGGCTTCCTACATAAAGGAGATGGTGAGGGGGAAGGCGGTGGCACTGGGAGGCAGTGTGACGCTGCAGGAGATAAAACTGAATGAGGCTCTGGACGGGGAGTGTGCGCTGACCTGGCACTGGCTGGAGCCAGGGGCAGAGACGCTTAAGAAGGCGAAGCAGGCAGAGGTCTATATCTGCAGTGCCAACGGGGTATCCGAGACCGGAGAGATTGTCAATATCGACGGGACTGGCAACCGTGTCTCCATGACGATCTACGGGCCTCAGAAGGTGTATTATCTGGTAGGCAGAAACAAGATTTCGCCCGATATGCACAGTGCACTCATGCGTGCAAAGAACGTGGCGGCGCCGAAAAATGCGCTGCGTCTGAACCGGAAGACGCCCTGTGCGGCGAATGGAGGGGACCGCTGCTACGACTGTGACAGTCCGGAACGCATCTGCAGAGCGACCGTCATCCAGGATCGCCCCTGTAACGGTATGGAGGCGGAAGTCGTGTTTATCAACGAGGATCTGGGCTACTAAAAGTAACAGTTCAGCCCTCGTTTCCGGCTGTCACGGTCCTTCCCGGCGCTTTCGTTTCCCGGACCTTTCCTGTGACTTTGCAGGGCATTAGCAGTTCTTAATGCGCAGAATTTTTCGTTCAGGGGAAATCCCCACCTGTCTGAGCGCAGCGAGTTTGGGGATTTTCACTGGTTTTTAGAAAAATCCTGCACATTTAGAAATGCTTATGCCCGAAACCGGAACAGGAAAGGTCCGGGAAACGAAAGCGCCGGGAAGGACCGCGACAGCCGGAAGTGAGGGCTGAACTGTTACTACTAAAATGTTATAAAAAAATAATAATTTGTTCATATGTGAACTAAGGTAATATGCTATAATAAAGACGAAAATAATGTGACGGGAGTGCGGCTATGAACATATTGTTTTTTTTAACACCAAAGTGTGAAGTGGCATATATTTATGAGGACGAGACTCTGCGGCAGGCCCTTGAGAAGATGGAGTATCACAAGTACTCCGCGGTACCGATTATCAGCAGAACGGGAAGATACATTGGAACCATCACAGAGGGAGATATGCTCTGGGGAATCAAGAATAAGTTTAATTTAAGCTTAAAGGAGGCCGAGCGCGTAACCGTGGCGGCGATCGACCGGAGACTGGACAACCGTCCGGTATATGCCAACTCCAACATGGAAGATTTAATCGACAAGGCGCTGAACCAGAACTTTGTTCCCGTGGTAGATGACCAGAAGAACTTCATCGGAATCATCACCAGAAAGGACATTATTCGCTATTACTACGATAAGTCTCAGGAATGCAGTCAGGCGACACAGGCCTGCCGGAACGCGGGAGAGAAGGCACGGCTGGTGCTGGGATAGGAATTGTGAAAAGGAATCACGGATAGGAAGCAGGGATTTGATTAAAACGTCTGTCGGCGGGAACGGTTACTTCTGTAACTGGTGTTTCCCGGCGGCAGGCGTTTTTTTTGTGTTTATACTCTTGTCATTTTTTCTTTCTCTTCGTTTAGCAGAGAGATGGAATCGGCAAAGGTATTGTCGATCACTTTAAGCAGCGTGTCCTGCTCCAGAGTCGGGGAGTAGTAAAAGCCCTGCTGGTAGTCGCATCCGGCGTTCGTCAGGATATTCACCTGATTCTCGGTTTCCACACCTTCTGCGATGATGTTTAAATCCAGGTCCTTGGCGATGTGGATCAGTCCCTCGATCACGCAGCGCGACTTCGGGTTCGTCTCCAGCTGCCATACGAATAAACGCTCCAGCTTCAGCGTGTTAACTGGAAGCTCCAGGATTGTGGCTACGCCGGAATATCCGGAACCGAATTCGTTTAACACCAGCTCTACGCCCATGTCAGACAGTTCCTGCAGCATGATGTTGATGTTTAAGTATGCTGTGGTCAGGGCGCTTTCCTGGATCTCGATGGCAAGCTTGCCCTTGGGAATCTGGTAGGTATCGATGACGCGTCTGACCTCATCGAGAAAATCTTCCTGCAAAAAGAGGATAGAAGATATCGGGAGGGCGATGGAATCAAATTCCCTGCCTGCCTCGGTGAGCTTTGCGATACACTGGCCCACTTTATCCAGGGCGAAATATTCGAGGGAGCGGATCTGACCGGAGTCTTCAGCGATCGGAAGAACTTCGCTGGCTCCGATGAGTCCCAGCCCCTTGATGAAGATGCGCATATAAAACTCTGCGCGGCTGAACTTTCCGGTCTCCATATTAAGCGTCGGGCGGTAACGGACCTCAATCTCTTCTTTTTCAATGGCGGTCTTTAAGTATAAGGCGATGGTGTGGCGGCGAAGCAGCTGCTTCTGAAGCGTACTGTCGAACATAATGGCCTGGTTCGGTCCGCCTTCTTCCGCTCTTAAGACTGCCAGGTCGAGACATTTTAACAGCTCGTCCGGCGTCGCGGCGTGTCCGGGATAGGAGCACATACCCATCTGTACGGAACAGAGGCAGTCCGTTCCGTTCACTTTCCAGGCGTGATCAAACTGCTCGGCGATCTCTTCTGCAAGATCGGATGCCTGTCCCTGTGAATACTGGTCGAGGATCATGATGTATTCCACACCGATGTAGTGATAAACAGGTTTTCCTGTCTTTTCTTTTAAATAGGCGAGAATCTGGCTTAAAAGGTTCTCACAGTAATCGTAACCAAATACCTGATTCAGTCGTTTGAAATTCTCTATGTATACTTTTAATACAACTCCGCGGTCTGAGGGTGTATCCATGACTTCCGACAGATGCCGGTAGCATGCGTCACGTTCCAACTTGCTTTCTTCCGCCCTTTCAGTGATCACGGGCTCAGATTCCGCCGGTGACGGAGTGGGGATTGTCTTCTTTTGAAACCAACTCATGTGGTCTGCCTCCTGTTTTTGCAATTATTAACTTCATTGTAGTATAAAACAGGCGTGAAATCAAGGAAGATTTCGGTAAATATTGAACCTACTTTACGAGAAGCATAACAGCTCCCAGCAGAAACAGAATAACGCCGGTCAACCGGTTTAAAAGTTTTGGATCTGCTTTGTTTGCGAAAACGGCGGCGATTCGGGCAAACAGGAAGGTAAACACGATACAGAGTACAAGCAGGAACAGATCCGGCATACCGCCGATGGCAAAATGGGAGAGGGAGCCGGTCAAAGCCGTGAACGTCATGATAAATACGCTGGTTCCGACGGCGGTCTTTAATTCATATCCCAGCACGCTCGTCAGCAGCAGAAGCATCATCATACCGCCGCCTGCGCCGATAAATCCACAGATGAAACCGACCACAATGCCGCTCAGTATGGACTGGACCAGCTTTTGCCGCATGGTCTTGGATTCCTGTGCGTCTTTGGTCGTGAGGACCGGTCTCACTATGAATTTAATGCCCAGAAGCATGGTGAGGAAGACGGAGGCGTTCCCCATGGCGTGATTGGGAACCAGGGAGGAGATGTAGCTTCCAATCAGGGTGAAGATTAAGACAGCGGCCATCATCACGATACCGTTTCGGATATCGAGGTTTTTGTGTTTTCCGTAGGTGTAGGCCGATACGGCGCTGGCGAGAACATCGCTGGCCAGAGCGATGCCGATCGCCTGATAAGCAGGGACTCCTAAAAATGTGATGAGCATGGGGCTGATGACGGCCGCCGCACTCATTCCGGCAAAGCCTGTGCCGAAGCCGGCTCCGAGGCCTGCAAACAGACATACAATGATTTTTACTAACATGGTAAGACCTTCTTTTCTCTTGTTTTCTTGTTCATTCCCGCGGGCAACGAGCTATGTGCGATGGATGCATGAGCTTTTGGCGACTGCTGTGAGGGGCAAATACTCTGCTGGTCATGGCGATTCAAATACTCTGATGTTCATGGCGATTCGAATATCCTGATGTTCACGGCATTTCTGGTTTGATGTCTCCGTTGCCTGCTGCGGGGGATTTAATTACGTTTGTTTTAGATTATCCATCATCCGTTTTAATAGATCTGAGAACATCTGCCGTTCTTCCTCTGAAATTCCGCGGTTCAGCCGTTCGAAGAAATCCTCCTGTGTCCGTTTTAAATCCCGGGCGACAGGGGCGGCGGCATCTGTCAGCTTTAAATGAATTTTTCTGCGGTCGGCGGTGTCCTCGTGACTCTCCAGGTATCCCAGGCCCGTCAGCGACTCCACGGAAGCTGATACCCCTGATTTCGCCAGCATGCGGAAATAAGAGATGTCCTTTGCTGTGTCGTAATCCGGATTATTGTAGAGAAACAGAATAATGTCGGCATCCATCAGCGATAAATGGTGCCGTGCGGCCGCGGTCTGAATAACCTGATTGTAAATCTTGTGAAAGGACTTTGCTCCGGATAAAATATCGCGTGTCTCCATATGATTCACCTCTTTTTCTGTGGATTTCCGCGAGCAGCCAGCCGGGGGGCCGGGCTTGTATGAGCGAGCATATGGCTGTTGGCATGGGCATATGGCTGTTAGCATGGGCATATGGCTGTTGGCTTAGGCATATGCCTGTTTGCTCGAGTATTTGGCGACTGCTGCGTAGGTCAGATACCCTGCCGCTTGGTACGGAGTATTTGACTGATAGAGTAACAGTTATAAATAGTTTTAAAATGAACTGTTCTTTTTAGAACTATATCAAAACGTTCCGGTTTTGTCAATAGAAATATCGTTGAAGAAGAAAAGGAAGAAGTAAATTTCAGGATATCGGGGAATGATAACCGTGAGGTGACAATATGAAATCAATCTGGACACAGACAACGAAAATACCTGGAAGAAATCCGCTTCCCGGTAATAAGAAAACAGAGGTTGCAGTAATCGGAGCAGGACTCTTTGGTATTCTGGCGGCCCATTATCTGAAGGAACAGGGAAAAGAAGTGATTGTGCTGGAGGCCAACCGGATCGGAAGCGGCCAGTCGGGATATACGACTGCGAAGATTACATCCCAGCATAACCTGATTTACCAAAAGCTTGTAAACACCATGGGGGAGAAGCATGCCACCGCTTACGCCATGGCGAACCAGCAGGCTATTCGGGATTATGAGAAGTTAATTGACAGATACCGTATTGCATGCCATTTTGAAAAGAAGGATGCCTATTTATTTTCGGTTAATGAGTCGGAAATTCTGAGGCAGGAGGCGGACTGTGCTGCACGATGCGGCATACCGGCTTCTTTTGTCCGGGAGACGGAGCTTCCGTTTCCGGTTCACGGGGCGGTGCGTTTTGCAGATCAGGCGCAGTTTCACCCGCTGGAGTTCATCGAAGCACTCTCCGGGGATTTAACAGTCTATGAGCGGACGAATGTCCGTGAGGTGAAGGGGCATGAGATCATCACGAACAGAGGTGTGGTGAAGGCGGATCACATTGTATTTGCGTGTCATTTTCCATTTGTAAATATACCGGGCTTTTATTTTCTGCGGATGTATCAGGAAAAGAGTTACGTGATGGCGCTGGGGCCTGTAAAGGAGCTGGAGGGAATGTATCTGGGGATTGATAAAAACTCCTATTCCTTCCGGAGCGCGGGGGATACGCTTCTTTTGGGCCATGGAAGCCATCGGACTGGAAAGTGTCCGAAAAAGAATCCTTACGAAGAGATGCGGCGGTTGAGAGAACATTTTTATCCGGACACGGAGGAATACGGAAGATGGTCGGCGGAAGACTGTATGAGTGTGGACAGTGTGCCTTATATCGGCCATTTCTCCGGCGTGCTTGCGGACTGGTACGTGGCAACGGGATTTGGGAAATGGGGCATGACGACGTCGATGGCCGCGGCCAGGATGGTGACAGCGCAGATTATGGGAAGAAGGACGCCGTACGACGAGGTATTTACTCCGCAGCGGTTCAGGCCAAAAGCAGCGGCGTCCACATTTCTTTCCCATGCCGGTTATTCTGCGGCCGGGCTCATGAGTGGCGCTATGCCAAAGGTTCCCCGGTGTCCTCATCTGGGCTGCAGGCTTGTGTACAACCGGATGGACGGGCGCTACGAGTGCCCCTGCCACGGATCGCAATTTGAACAAAATGGAAAAATATGCGTTGGCCCTGCACAAGAAAGCCTTCCTTTCATAAATTGATATTAGAAACTTATCATATTGAAAGGAGTATTTCATCCTATGGATTGTTATACGAAACAAAGATGTCCTGGCTGCCAGCCGCCGCAGGGCGCTAAAGGCCGTCAGGATGTTCCAATGGGCCCAGGCCCGGTGATCCGCCCGGATCTTCCTCTGGGATCTGGCCCGGCCGTTCACCACGATTCGGCGACACAGCCGAATATGCCGATGGGGCGCGGGGGAGCGACGCAGCCGAATATGCCGATGGGCCCGGGGCCTGCAATGCCGCCGGAGATGCCAATGGGGCGTAGAGGCGCGACGCCGCCGGAGATGCCGATGGGACCAGGACCGGCGATGCAGCCGGAAATGCCGATGGGGCGTGGGCCGGTAATGCAGCCGGAAATGCCAATGGGGCGTGGAGGAGTGACACAGCCGAATATGCCAATGGGACCAGGACCGGCGATGCCGCCGAATATCCCGGCAGGATGTGGACCTAACATGCGTTCGGAGATGCCGATGGGACCAGGGCCGGCGATGCCGCCGAATATGCCAATGGGGCGTGGGCCGGCGATGCAGCCGGAGATGCCGATGGGCCGCGGATCGATGATGCAGCCGGAAATGCCGATGGGCCGCGGATCGATGATGCAGCCGGAGATGCCAATGGGCCGCGGATCGATGATGCAGCCGGAGATGCCGATGGATCGCGGATCGATGATGCAGCCGGAAATGCCGATGGATCGCGGATCGATGATGCAGCCGGAGATGCCGATGGAGCGTGGATCGATGATGCAGCCGGAAATGCCGATGGGGCGTGGCGCGGTGATGCAGCCGGAAATGCCGATGGGGCGTGGCGCGGTGATGCAGCCGGAGATGCCGATGGATCGCGGATCAATGATGCAGCCGGAGATGCCGATGGGGCGTGGCGCAATGCCGCAGTCGAATGCACCGATGGACTCAGGTATGGTTGCCCGCCGGGAGGTAATGTCTGGCCGTGAATCAGCCGTTCGTCCAGAAATGCCGACGAATTCCTCTTCTATGAACTCATCCTGTGATATCGATCAGTTTCCGGTAGGCATTGCATACGTTCCGTGGCAGCGCTGGCAGCAGGTCTATCCGGTTGAAAAAGCAATGAACAGAGGGACAATTTTCCCGGATTTGGATAAACCGTTTTCCATGGGGAGGTGCAGATAATGGCAAATACCGATATGAACTGCAGCGCTCTGCTTCAAGCAGTCTATGAGGCGAGCTTCGCTATGGACGATGTGATTCTCTATTTGGATACTCATCCCAGTGATCAGGATGCGCTGAATTACTATCAATATGTATCAGATTTACGGAAACAGGCAATGGATGCCTATGAGGCTCAGTGCGGCCCGCTGATGTTTGACGAAGTCCGGTCCGATAATTACTGGACCTGGGTCAACAATCCGTGGCCTTGGGAAGGAGAGTGCGGCTGATGTGGAGATATGAAAAGAGATTACAGTATCCGGTAAATATTACAACACCGAATCCGAAAATGGCGACGTTTATTATGAGTCAGTATGGTGGGCCAGACGGCGAAATGGGTGCCTCCATGCGCTACTTATCCCAGCGCTACGCCATGCCATATAAGGAGTGCAAGGGACTCCTCACGGATATTGGAACAGAGGAACTCGCTCATCTTGAGATTGTAGCGACAATCGTTCATCAGCTCACCAGGAACTTAACGCCGGAGCAGATCGTGGAATCAGGTTTTGGCCCTTATTACATTGATCACACTACGGGTATCTGGCCGCAGGCCGCAGGCGGAATTCCGTTTAATGCCTGCGAGTTTCAGTCGAAAGGCGATCCGATCACCGATCTGGTAGAGGATATGGCGGCAGAACAAAAGGCACGGAGCACCTACGACAATATTCTGCGCGTAGTGACCGATCCGGATGTTTGTGACCCCATCCGTTACTTAAGGGAAAGAGAAATTGTGCATTTCCAGAGATTTGGTGAGGCGCTGCGGATTACCCAGGATAATTTAGACAGTAAGAATTTTTATGCTTTCAATCCCAGCTTTGATGTAAAGAATAATTGCTGATAAAAAGGGAGGGGCCGGCAAGAGGGGGATTCTTGCCGGCCAGAGTATGAAAAAAAGTTTTGTTTGGTTTTTCTCTGTTACATGTTTTACTATACATGGGATATGTGAAGATTCTTTGATGAAATTATGAAAAAAATGTGTACATTTGAATTGGGACAAGTATCAGGTTAGCAGTTGAAACCTTTACTCAAGATATTGTGTATACAGTATTTCGGCTTATTGCATGTTGTGACTTCACGGGAAATCTGGTATATTTGTAAGAGTATTGTAAGAGCAAATGAGACACAAGGAAAGAGGGGACAGGCATGATTTTAGTAGCAAAACGTGATGGGGCAATCGTAGAATTTCATCTGGAAAAGATCTCCGAAGCTATAAGGAAGGCGTTTAAGGCAACGGGGAAATTTTATACGGAGGATATTGTGGAACTGCTGTCGATCAGAGTGACGTCTGATTTTCAGGGGAAGATGAAGGGCGACCAGATTGCTGTCGAGGATATCCAGGACAGCGTGGAGAAGGTGCTGGAGGAAGCCGGCTATACGGACGTGGCGAAGGCATACATATTATATAGGAAACAGCGGGAGAAGATCAGGAATCTCGGTAAGACAACTCTGGATTATAAAGATGTGGTGGACAACTATGTGAAGGTGGAAGACTGGCGGGTGAAGGAGAACTCTACGGTCACATACTCCGTGGGCGGTCTTATTTTAAATAACTCAGGCGCGGTTACGACCAATTACTGGCTGACGGAAATCTATGATAAGGAAATTTCCGAGGCTTATATAGGCGGTGATCTTCATATTCATGACCTGTCCATGCTGACCGGTTATAGCTGTGGCTGGTCTTTAAAGAGGCTCCTGATGGACGGGCTCGGCGGAATTACCGGAAAGATTACGGCATCTCCGGCGAAGCATCTGGCCACGCTCTGCAATCAGATGGTTAATTTCCTGGGAATTATGCAGAATGAATGGGCGGCGTCCCAGTCATTTTCTTCTTTTGATACGTATCTGGCGCCTTTTGTCAAGGCGGACAACCTCTCGTATGACCGGGTGAAAAAGTGTATGGAGGCATTTGTCTTTGGCGTAAATACGCCGAGCAGATGGGGGACTCAGGCACCATTTTCCCATATTTCCCTGGATTTGATGGTTCCGGAGGATATGGCATCGCAAAAGGCCATCGTGGGTGGACAGGAGATGGATTTCACTTATGGGGAGTGCCAGGCGGAACTGGATATGGTGGACCGGGCATTTCTGGAGACTATGCTGGAGGGTGATGCCAGCGGACTTGGTTTTCAGTATCCGATCCCGTCCTATGGGCTGACTCCGGACTTCGACTGGTCTGATAATGAGAGAAACCGGCTTTTGTTTTCGCTGGCTTCCCATTACGGTACGCCGTATTTTACGAATTACGTCCGCAGCGGACTGACACCGGGAGATGTGAGAATTTCCTATGACGGGGTAACTCCTGATTTACATGAGCTGCGCAGCAAAGCAGGCGGTTTCTTCGGATATGGGGAACATACGGGATCGATCGGCGTGGTTACGATCAATTTGCCAAGGATTGCGTATCAGTCAAAGAATGAGGCGGATTTCTATGAGAAACTGGATGAGAAGATGGATCTGGCGGCGCGTTGCCTGCGGACGAAACGTGAGGTGATCTCCAATTTGCTGAAGAATGGCCTGTACCCATATACGGCCTGCTATCTGTCTGATTTCAGCAACCATCTTTCGTCCATCGGCATTATCGGGATGAATGAGGCCGGCCTGAATGCACCGTGGCTGGGAGAGGGCATGGAATCAGAGAAGACGAGGCAGTTTGCCGCTGCCATGTTAAATCATATGAAGGAAAAGATCGTGGGATACCAGCTGGAATACGGGGATCTCTACGGTCTTGAGGCGACGCCGGCTGAGTCGGCTACCTACCGTTTCGCCATGCTGGATAAGGAGAAATTTCCTGGAATCAGGACGGCAGGTCACGAAGGAGATGCGCCGTATTATACGAACAGCACGAAGCTGCCTGCGGACTACGATGGTTCCCTGGAAGCTGCTCTGATGAATCAGGATCAGCTGCAGCCGCTTTATACGGCAGGAACCGTGTTCCATGTTTATATGGAACGCGAGTTTGACGACTGGAGGAAGGCGCGGGATCTGTTGCACGACATAACGACTGGTCATGATATTCCTTATTATACGCTGTCGCCGATCTACTCTATCTGCCAGTCCTGCGGATATCTGCCGGGAAGGCAGAACGTGTGTCCAAAATGCGGAGGCCGCGCCGCGGTCTACAGCAGAATTGCCGGTTATTACAGACCGGTTCACGACTGGAACGAGGGAAAGGCACAGGAGTTCAAAAACAGAATTATGTTCCGTGTCTGAGTTTGGGCTATCCTGTAAGCAGCAGTGAATGTTTCCATTATGCACATCTAAGGTATATTCGCATATGATATAGTACAAACCTGATAAATTAAAGGAGATCAATCATATGTGTTGTTGTAATAATAAATGTAATGTAGGTTGTGGATGGAATTGCGGATGTAATTGTGGATGTGTTTCCTGGGGAAATAATAACAATAACAACAATAATAATAATTCCTGGTGCTGCAGACCGAATGACTGGGCCAGCTGCCAGTTCCGCCGCGGCTATGCCGCAGGCTTTAACGCAGGTTATGAGACCGGCTTCAGAGATGGCTTCTGGGCAGGCAATAATAACAACGTAATGCCGATTACGGCTCCTGGTACTGCTAATGAAAGCGGATGTGGATGTAACTGCCACTAATCCCCCCGTAAAAACGGATATTCGTTGACACGATAAAATCCGCCGGCACATTGAGTGCCGGTGGAAACAGGATACAGGAGACAGGATACAGAAAAAAGAAAAGAAAAAAAGAAAAGAAAAAAAGAAAAGAAAAGCCAAAGGCCAAAAGCCAAAAGCCAAAAACAGAAAAGCTTTTATGAAACGCAGAAATAAGCCGTTTTATAAAAGCTTTTTTCCTGCGTTTCCCCAGCGCATATCTGAAAATCCATTCCACCCGCTGCCCACTCCGCTTCGCAGCATATTAAGCCCCTATACAGTCAGCGCAGCCCGCTGCACCTCCTCCATTGGGACTCAATTTCCCACAACATGTGACTTACAGCTGACGAAAAGTAATTTTCCATCACACGCAGGTTTTCAAGAGCCGATCATCCGGATAAGAAAAAATAATGACAAAAAAAGGGAATATAGTTTGGTGATATTGCACATTGTAAAACTGAATACATTATGCTAGTCTATATACAAGTCATTGAGGTTGTATACAAATTTAAAGATTTGAATACATTTAGAAAAAAGACCGGGATGACGGAATAACTGACCAGACCAAAAAGAAATAAGTAAAGGAGAAACAAATCATGAACATGGATTACTTAACAGACAAGTTTTCGCTGGACGGAAAAGTTGCACTGATTACAGGTGCTTCCTACGGAATTGGTTTTGCAATGGCAAAGGGAATGGCTGCAGCCGGCGCAACGATCGTGTTTAACGATATCAAGCAGGAATTAGTAGATAAGGGAATTGCTTCTTATAAAGAAGAGGGAATCGATGCTCACGGCTACGTATGTGACGTAACCAATGAGGCTGCTGTGAATGAGATGGTAGCCCGTATCGAGAGCGAAGTCGGCGTGATTGATATACTTGTGAACAATGCCGGTATTATCAAGCGTATCCCGATGTGCGATATGACCGCTGAGCAGTTCAGACAGGTGATTGACGTTGATTTAAATGCTCCATTTATCGTTTCCAAGGCAGTTATTCCGTCTATGATCAAGAAGGGACACGGCAAGATCATCAACATCTGCTCCATGATGTCTGAGCTTGGACGTGAGACTGTATCCGCTTATGCGGCGGCAAAGGGCGGCTTAAAGATGCTGACCAGGAATATTGCGTCTGAATACGGTGAATTCAACATTCAGTGTAACGGCATTGGACCTGGCTACATAGCGACTCCTCAGACTGCTCCGTTACGTGAGACACAGCCGGATGGCTCCAGACACCCATTTGACCAGTTTATTATTTCCAAGACACCGGCAGGACGCTGGGGAGAAGCGGAAGACCTTGCTGCACCGGCAGTATTCTTAGCTTCCGATGCATCTGATTTCATCAACGGACACGTTCTCTACGTAGACGGCGGTATCCTGGCTTATATCGGCAAGCAGCCGCAGTAAATGACTGGAAACAGGGACCGGCGGGAATGGTAACGCTGCATAGCCGGTAATTGACCGCAAAGAAAGGTTATGCTATACTATGAGCACCCGGTGTACTTAAGCCTGGTTATAAAAGAACGAATATTCATGCCATGATTCTGTTTCCGGCAGAGCTCATGGCATGTTTTTTAGAAATGATGACGGAGAGGTGCCATGGAAGAGAAGACGAAAGCCTATAAAAACCGCGGGGAGCTCGTTTTTGAGACGTTAAAGCGGGAGATACTGGACCTGGAGCTGAAACCGGGGCAGATGATCAGTGAGAATGAGATCTGCGAGCGTTTCGGCGTTTCGAGGACGCCTGTGAGAGAAGCGGTCAGAAGACTGCAGGAGCAGGGGTTCGTCATTTCCGTGCCCTATTCCGGCACTCAGGTAACGCTTTTAAATTTGAGCAATATCAAACAGATGATCTATATGCGCGTGGCGGTGGAGACCATGGTCATGCGGGATTTTGTGGACATTGCGACTCCGCTGTGGATGGAGGAGGTCCGCTACATGATCAGAAAGCAGCAGGCCCTCATTCAGGAGAAGGGATTCGAGCCGGAACAGTTCTACCGTATGGATGCGGAGATGCACGCTATCTGGTTCCGGGCCACGGACAAGATGAAGCTCTGGGATATGATTCAGGCGCAGCAGCTTCACTATACCCGGTTCCGTATGCTGGATTTCGTTACAGAGACGGATTTTACCAGGATCATACGGGAGCATACGGAGCTCTTTGAACTGCTGGAGAAAAAGGATATTGCCGGGCTGGAGCGTTCCCTGAAGGAACATCTCTATTACAGCATGAAACGCATGAAACACCAGATCGATGTGGAATATAAAGATTATTTTGAACAGGAGGAATAGACGATGGCGAAAGTATCGATTACCATAAAAGATGAAAATGGCGCGGTAAAAAGCTCAGTCTGCGGTGAGGAACGGGCCGTTCTCGTTTACGAGGGCGCGTACTGCGAAGGAGATACCATCACATTTACGACAGACGCAGTAAACCAGCACTACGTGGTTCGTGTGGATGACACCATGGACGAGGCGCTTGTTTATATCACGAAGCCGGAAGTGGTTTATGGGATCCCATTTAATGAGAAGAAGGTTTCCTATAATCCAAAATCATTTGCCGGGGAGAAACACTATCTGACCATGAGAACAGCGGAGGCGTATGAGAGCGCGGCTTACCGCAATCTTGCGAAGAACGTGATGGATCAGCACGGCGATCCGGGATGTTATCCCCATGTGTATGCGAATGTGGAGACACGCGGCGAAGCGGTGTTCGCAGCGCGCAATGCCATTGACGGCGTGGTTTCCAACGAATCTCACGGTGAATGGCCGTATGAGTCCTGGGGAATTAACCGTCAGGATGATGCAGAGATGACCCTGGAATTCGGCCGTCCCGTGGATTTTGACAGAATTGTTCTCGTTACGAGAGCCGATTTCCCTCATGATAACTGGTGGGTAAAGGCGACATTTACCTTTTCCGACGGCACCACGGAAGTGGTGGATATGGAAAAGAGCGTGAAGCCTCATGAGTTTAGAATTGAGAAAAAGGGAATCACCTGGTTGAAGCTCAGCAATTTGATCAAGGCAGATGATCCGTCTCCGTTCCCGGCGCTGACGCAGATTGAAGTTTACGGGAAGTAAGAGGCTGCAGGAAGCAGGAGAAAATGAAGTGAAAATATAAGGTACGCAACCCCGCCGGGGTCTGCGTACCTTATTTGTCAATTTCTTCACGATATTTGAAATTTCCTCTTTCCCTTTTTCCTTTATTCGAGTAAAATGGTACTATGACAGACACCATTGAGGGGTGGTATAATGAGTCATAATAAGGAGGAAAACATATGGAACTGCTGTTTATGGAGCCTGTGTTCAAGGAAGCAATATGGGGAGGCACGAAGCTTCGCGACGTGTTCGGCTATGAGATTCCAAGCGATACGACAGGCGAATGCTGGGCTGTGAGCGCCCATAAGAATGGAGACTGCCGGATCGCCGGCGGTATGTATGACGGACGGCTGCTGAGCAGCCTGTGGGAAGAGAAGCCGGAGCTTTTCGGGAATTATCCGGGAGATCAGTTCCCTCTTCTCGTCAAGATTATTGATGCAAAGGCGGATTTAAGCATTCAGGTTCATCCGGATGACGAGTATGCGAAGGTTCATGAGGATGGATCGCTGGGAAAGACAGAGTGCTGGTATATTCTGGACTGTGACCCGGGGACGGAGATTGTCATCGGCCACCATGCAGGGAGCCATGAGGAGATGGAAGCCATGATCCGCGGCCATCAGTGGGACGAATTTATCCGCAAGGTCCCGGTGAAGAAGGGCGACTTCTTCCAGATCAATCCGGGATGCGTCCATGCCATCAAGGGCGGGACTCTGATTCTGGAGACCCAGCAGAGCAGTGATATTACATACCGTGTCTACGACTATGACAGACTGTCCGATGGAAAACCGAGGCAGCTGCACGTGGAACAGAGTATTGCGACCATCGAGGCGCCGTTTAAAGAGGCCTCCTGTGACACCTTTACGGAAAAGATACCGGGGGCTGTGCACACGCACCTCATTACGTGTCCGTTCTATTCTGTGGACAAGTATGAGATCGACGGCGTGTTTACCAGGGAATTCAGCCGGTTTTTTGCCAATGTCAGCGTGATCAGCGGCAAAGGCTATGTAAACGGAATTCCGCTGGAAACGGGACAGCATTTTATCGTTCCGGCAGGAGCGGGAGAATTGAGATTTGAAGGAAAGATGTCGGTGATCTGTTCCAATCCGGAGTCAGGGACTCTGTAGGAAGCTGCGGCACATCGGGATTCAGATAAAGGAAGAATACAGACAGGAGGAGTAATGAGATGAGACTTGGAGCATTAGAGGCAGGCGGAACAAAGATGGTTTGTGCCATCGGCAACGAACAGGGTGAGATATTTGAGCGGGTTTCGATTCCGACGGAGACACCGGAGATTACGATGCCGAAGCTGATTGCATATTTTAAGGACAAGGAGATCGAAGCGCTGGGAATCGGCTGTTTCGGTCCGATCGATTTAAACAGAAAGTCAGAGACCTACGGATACATTACCACGACACCGAAGCTGAAATGGGCCAATTATAATATAGTAGGCGCGTTCCAAGAGGCGCTGGGTGTTCCGGTTGGCTTCGACACGGATGTGAACGGCTCTGCGCTGGGTGAGGCGACCTGGGGCATCACAAAGGGGCTGGAAAACAGCGTGTACTTTACCATCGGAACCGGAGTGGGCGCCGGAATCATTTCCAACGGAAAGCTGCTCCACGGCATGCTTCATCCGGAAGGCGGCCATGTGCTTTTAGCGAAGCATCCGGACGACACGTATGCGGGAAAATGCCCGTATCACAGAAACTGTCTGGAAGGTCTGGCTGCGGGACCAGCCATTGAAGAGCGCTGGGGCAAGAAAGGAATCGAGCTTGCAGACAGGAAGGAAGTATGGGAGATGGAGGCCTTCTACATCGGTCAGGCCATCGTGGATTACATCGTGATCCTGTCTCCTCAGAGAATCATTCTGGGCGGAGGCGTTATGCATCAGGAGCACATGATGCCGTTGGTGAGAGAAGAAGTGAAGCGCCAGCTAAACGGCTATATCCGGACAAAGGAGCTGGAGGATTTGGACAGCTATATCGTTCTTCCAAGCCTGAATGACAATCAAGGAATCATGGGAGCCTTAAAGCTAGCCATGGATGAACTGGAGCTGGCAGAGTAAGCGGGAAATTGCCATTTTTCTCCTAGTGATAAAGCGGTTCCGGTATGTTATGATACGTTTTGTAACAGAAATGTAACAATTTTGTAATATACAAGGAGGACTTTATCATGAGAAAGTTACCATTATTTGTTCTGGCAGCAGCAACCGCACTGAGCATCGCGAGTGTACCGATGACGGCTCACGCAGCGACCTTTCAGGTAGTTGGAGGCGGCAATGGTATGAATGGTTATATGACTAACTGCAGCGGACAGACCGGCAATTTGGCAAATATGTTAAATCAGCTGGGCGCGGGTACGGGCAGCAGAGGCAGCTTGGGCTGCGGTCTCGGTCAGAACTTAGCGGGTAACGGATCCTGCGGTTACGGCCAGGGCTGTGCGGACAACGGATCCTGCGGCTACGGTCAGGGTTGTGCAGATAACGGATCCTGCGGCTTCGGTCAGAGCTGCTCCGGCAACCAGAACTGCACCAACGGTCAGAGCTGCGGCGGAAATCAGAACAGCGGCATGAACGGACAGAATATTCCTTTCATGATGATGCGTTAGAGCACTTTTCAAACACGCTCTGATTCACGGTGCGACTACGGAAGAAAAACAGCGTTAGAACGAATAGAATAAAAAGAAAAATGATACATAAACAGAAATAAAAAGCAGATAAAAAAGCAGAGAAAAGAATCTCCGCTGCGCAGATCGGAATGCGCGGCGGGGATTCTTTTTTTTTCTCCTGCGATTTTCTTCTGAAACAGGAATACGACACATCCCCCAATCTGCCTATTGACTTTTAATTTCCACACCGCTATAATCCATTACGTTTAAAAAGATAAACACACTTCTAAACACACTTCAGGGCAAAACAAGGAGGCTTGGAAAGATGAAGCAGATATGGGCCATATTTCTCAGAGATATAAAGAACATAGGAAAAAATCCGGTGGCGGTTATCGTAGCGCTGGGAATCATGATACTGCCGTCGCTGTATGCGTGGTTCAACATCGCGGCGAACTGGGATCCTTACGGCAATACGAAGGGGCTACGGGTGGCTGTGGCCAGTCTGGATCAGGGGACACGGATCGAACAGCTGGACACCACCGTAAACATCGGAGACATGATTATTTCCAATCTCCATGAAAATGATCAGATTGGATGGCAGTTTGTGGATGAGGAACAGGCGGTGGAGGGCGTGAAGGCGGGCCGTTATTACGCCTGTGTCATCATTCCGGAGGACTTCAGCGAGAAGACGGCCAGCATCTTTACGTCGAAGGTTCAGAAGCCGACGCTTCAGTACTATGTGAATGAAAAGAAAAATGCAATCGCCACGAAAATAACGGATAAGGGCGTCAGCACCATCCAGCAGCAGGTGAATGAATCCCTGATCAGCGCTTCTTCAGAGGCACTGGGAAAGGCATTTCACGTCACCTACGGTACGGTGGAAGGGAAGAAGGAGGATCTGGCGGATGAGATGGTGTCCTCCATGAAGGATGCCAGAAATGACCTGGTTTTAATGGGCAGCTCGGTCGGCGCATTAAAATCGTCTCTGACCGCGGGAAAAGGTCTTTTAAGCAGTGTTCAGGCAATGCTTCCGGATTCCAGGGAGCTGCTTAAGTCGGGGCAGGACACGGGAGCGGAGGCCAGCCGTCTCATCCGCACCTCAGAGGATTTGTCCGACACCATGACAGACAGCGTGGGAAATGTGCTGGACATCGAAGATGGCCTGATGGACTCTGTGGACCGCTCGATCCGCGATGCCATTGACCGTTGGGACCGCGATGCGAACGCGGCGGCAGGGGAATTAAACAAGGCCTCTGACGTTTTAAATACAATGCTGAATGTGAACCAGAAGCTTTTCGATCTGGTGAACAATTTAAAGGAAAAAATTCCCGGACCGAGAAAGGTTCTGGGAGTGCTGTCCGATATGATTACCAGCCAGATCGACAGGCAGAAAAATATGATACATATGATAGAGACGGCGGAGGACACGGTTTTAAGGACGGGGAAGCTTCCGGAGGACGCCAGACAGGAGATCAGGAAATCACTGGAGGAGATGATGGATCAGGGGTCGCGGATTACGGATCAGTATCACAGCCAGGTGAAACCGGCCCTGATGGCAGGACTGGACAGTCTTTATGACAGCATTTCCGCCGCGTCCGATTACGCAGTCGGTATCAACGGGCTTCTGCCGCAGATTGACGGCACCCTGACTCAGACCACGGGTTCCTTTGACAGTCTGATCGAGACGCTGGACCAGACTGCGTCCATGATCGCGGCCGGTGAGGAAAAACTGGACCGCATCATCGATGAGGTGGAATCCGTGGAGGAGAGCGAGCGGCTGGCCAAGATTGTGGAGATCATGAAAAATGATCCGGAGACCATGGGGGATTTCCTGTCATCTCCGGTGAATCTGGAGGAGAATCAAATTTATCCCATTGAAAATTACGGTTCGGCCATGACTCCGTTTTACACGATTCTCGCCATATGGGTGGGAGGTCTGGTCCTGGTGGCTGTTTTGAAGTGCCGCGTCGTGGAGGACGAGAAAATTCATGGCGGTAAGGCGTATGAAAAATACTTTGGTAGGTACTTCATCTTTATGGTGTTCGGTGTGGCGCAGGCGCTAATCGTGTCGCTGGGAGACCTTTACCTGCTGAAGATCCAGTGCCTGGAGCCGGCGAAATTCGTGCTGGCGGCGGTTCTGGCGAGCGTGGTGTTTGTCAATATCATCTACACGCTCACCATCTCCTTCGGCGATGTGGGGAAGGCCCTGGCGGTCGTTCTGCTCGTTATTCAGGTGGCTGGGGCAGGGGGAACCTTCCCGATCGAGGTGACGCCGCATTTCTTCCGTATGGTCAATCCGATGCTGCCGTTTACACACGCCATTAACGCCATGAGGGAGTGCGTCGGCGGTATCTACGGAAATGCATACCGCGAGGATATGGCAAAGGTCCTCTTATATCTGCCCATCTCCCTGTTTGTGGGCGTGGTTCTGCGAAAACAGGTGATCAGGATGAACGATTTCTTCGAGCGCAAGCTGGAGGAAACCGGGGTGATGTAGGTTTAACAGCCAGCTTCGGCGGCGTGGCGGCGCGTTCCGGCCCGGTAGTGGAAAATCATGATTCCGCCAATGGTGAGTGCTGAAAACAGAGGAAACAGAAGCCAGACGTACGACAGGGAAAGACCGCTTACGATCAGACTTCCCAGTACGGAGGCGGCCAGCCCTCCAGCCCGCAGGGACAGGGAGAGAACCGACATCATGCTTGCGCGCTGGTCATTGCCGACGGCCTCGTGGAAGATTGTATTTTCAATCAGATTCCCGGCGCCCAACACAATGTAGACCAGGACGAAGAGGGCCAGAAACAGCCAGACCCGGTGGGTAAATCCCAGGGCGGCGACGCTTAACACAAGAAGGAAACGCAGGATCCAGTATGTACGCCAGCTCTTTTGTGGTGTGAGCACTGCTTTTTTGGACTGCATGGCTGCCTCGGCCGCCTTACTGCCGATGGTGACGCCTAAGTAGCCCAGGCAGGTGACCACACCGAAGATCCATCCCAGCTGCTCGGGGAGAAATGTCTTGAGCGTCGGCTGCCAGTAGACTTCGACGGTACAGAGAAGCAGCCCGTAGGCGGCAGACATCAGAACAATGGTGATGACCGAAAGGCTGTTTCGGAGGGAGTGATACAGGCCCCGGAGCTGCTCCTTAAACTGGAGGGCGGGGGAAAGGGGGCTCCTTTTGCGGGCAGGCTCCTTCACAAAGCAGGCGGCCAGAAACAGGATAAGCGCCTGTATGGCCAGAGCCAGGATCAGGAGAAGACTATAGGAGCCGTCCAGAAATCCCAGGACACCGCCGGTAATGGACCCGAGAGCCAGACCGACGCTGTCGATGACAGCCATGGTGCTGTTGATCTTTTCCAGATTCCGGCCCTCCTGCTCCCGGAGATACGTCTCGATCTCCAGAGCCTCGATGGAGCCGGAGCTGAAAGCACGGCCGATACCCTGCATGGCACACGCGGCGGCCAGCATGAGGAAATGGCTGCTGAACATAAGGAGGACGTAGTTTGCCATCATGAAACAGGCAGACAGTAAGAAGATTCGTTTCCTTCCGATCAAATCCGCCATAATTCCGCTGGGGAGTTCCAGCACGACGACCATGACGGCAAAAATTCCGATGCACAGCGACAGGTTTTCCAGGGTGGCGCCGTGGCTTAAGAGCACGAGGGAGAGTACCGGCGCGAGAAGTCCGGTACCGAAGGCATTGGCCCCAAATAACAGGATGTGGCTTCGTTTCATGATGGATGCTCCTCCTTTTCTTCAGGAAGCGGACTGTGGGGATATGCCACCAGACCAAATTCCCAGGGAATCGTGTCTTCGCCCGGAACCGAGTGTGCATCAGTGAAATCCAGGATTAAGTGGTACAGCTCCTCCGCATCTTTTTTCGATAAATGGACGACTCCGCTGGTAAAATCTCCGGTCGTCATCACATCAGACTTATCTTTCGCCCGCTTTAGGCGGTCTTTAAAACCATTCCAGAGTTCCGTCATGATATAATCCGACAGATAGAAGCGCTCTTCCCTTAAATCATCATCCAGATTCCCGCCTATGGAGACGGAGACCGGAAGCTTTTTATAGTATTTCGCCTGGATGCCATGGATGGATTCCGTGTGGTCCAGCTCCAGCAGGCCCAGCTCCTCCAACTTCCTGATATGGAGCGAGACGGAAGAGGCCGATATCTTTAAGACATTCGACAGCTGCTTAGGGGTCATGGGCTTACCGCTTACCTCCAGGGCCTTTAGAAGGCGCTGACGCTGCGGGTTCATATAGATATCCATTTGTTTCCGGGTGGCGAGTGTTATCATTTTCCGTTCTGACATAAGATCCTCCTTTACGGCAGACCGCTTTTTGCAGACCGGGAGAAACAGAATCTTCCGATGGTGCGGGGCGGTGTCGTTTTCCTTCCGTCTATGTGCTTTTTTGTAATATATGATACTTTTATTATAACGTTACATATTATGTAATGTCAAGACGATTTTATAAATCTTGCCGGCCATCCTGTTTTGTGGTATTCTGGAGATAGATTTGGCAAAACAAAAAATCCGGACCGGAGCCCATAACTGCTTATCGGGTTCCGGTCCGGATTCTGGGTGCGGATCACATGATTACTGACCTTCGTTCACGATTTCCTGCAGAACGTTGATAAGATCGTAGATCGTGTTAATCTGCACGTTCCGATCCAGGATTTCATTTTTCAAATCGATGGAAAGCGTCTCGAATTTGGCCTGGACGGCGGGAGCAATATAGGACATGTTCATCACCTCCTGGTTAGGATGTGTAGTGAGAGGATAAGATATACGGATTGTGGAAGAGAATTTGACTGAAATTGCAATGCGAAAAAATACCGGAAATCCTTTTTTAGAGGACTCCGGCATTTTTCATTTTGGTGGTTCTGAGTATACCATTCAGGATAAGAGGAATGCTCCAGTTATGAAAAACTAGAGCATGGTTATACTGGTTACATACGGTTCACCGTTTAGTGGCTGATAAATATCTACGACAGCAAACTGTGGGTTTAAATCTTCCGTCTGCGGTTCTGCGATTGTCATGAATTTGTAATTGGTTCCATTTACTACCTGCGTTGCTACGGCTATGGGAGTATAGAAGAAATCGCTATGTCTTCCGATTGCGTTAAAAAATATGAAGGAGTCATATGGCGTAAGATATGACTGATAAGACCATCCGCCTGGCATGGGTCACCTCATGAACGTTAGTTAGTACAGTATATGCATTTCTGTTTGAATTGTCGATTCCTATTTTACATAATTTGTCGCTATATTTTCGTACAGGCGGCAGATAATATAGGGTGAGGGAACAGATTTGGGGCGTAAAAATAACATTTGTGCACGCTTTTATACATTACCGCACATATTTGTAACCATAAAATGGATATTTATGGTATAATTAACCATATCGTCCACAACAGGAGGATTCCATGCACGTTTTTAATCCGGTATTTTATGATGAATATAACCTGATGAACTATCTGGATTTTGCCGTTATGAAGACGGCGAAGCTGTATCCGGATGTGCTGCGGGAGGAGATTTATCTGCTGTTCTATTTAATAAAAGATAATTTCCAGGCCAATATGAAATATCTGAGAGAGAACAATGTAGACGTGGATTGCTTCGGCTTCCTGCCGGTCAGGAGAAATACCAGGAACTCCGTGGAAGCGTTTTTTGACATGTTTAATTTGATTAACGCTGAGAATTATATATCCGTTCTGCTGTATATGAATGATAAAAAGAATAACCGATACGACGATCTTTATAAGAAATATGCGTTTAAAGGTGATTTTACGATCATCAGCAAGAGGGATATCGCAAAAGATCATGGCTTAGGCCGGATTACTGATGATGAGAAGATGGCTAAAATCGACCAGGTGGAGAGCGGATCCAACAGTTATATTCATCCGAGTATCTTTATTCCCCTTTATACGCCTGCAGACATTGAGGCAAAGGAGGAGATCCTGCGTGATTTGCTCCGGGTCAATACCTGGCTGTTAGGCGGCGCATACCATCAGCTGTGCTGCTTTATATTGAACAAATATGGCTCCCTGAAATCCTTTGATTGCCTTCACTGCACGAAGAATGCGGCGTGTTTTGAATGCTTTGAAAACTATTATGTTTCATTTAAAGAGATGATTGAACAGGAGCTGTTTCCGCTGAGTAAGGAATGCGGCAGTGATGAACCATTTAAAAATATGAGGTAAAAATTATATGAAATACAATTTACGTTCACTATATTTGTGTGTGGATGAGATGGAACGGGCTTTGAACTTTTACGAGGATTTCTTTGAAATGCCCCCTCTTATCAAGGATGATATCTACAGTGTCTTTGCGATTGGAGGATTCCGGCTGGGATTATTTGCGTATAAAATGATGGGGGAGGAACATACATATGGAAGTAACTGCCTGCCAAGTATCGAAGTGGAAAGTCTGGAGCTGCTGAATCAGAAGCTGGCGGGCCTGGAACTTTGCTTTCCTTTGACGAAAATTAAGGACAACTGGGTTGCGGAATTTGTGGACAGCGAGGGGAATCATATCGAAATGACCGCGCCGGTTTAACGAAATGATAAGGATTGGAATGATACAGCATCATTCCCGAAAGGAACGACATGGAGTTAAAATATATTGATATAGGATTAAATTTGATGGGAAAGCAGTTCGATTCAGACCGGGAAACGGTTGCAGCCGATTCGTTTGCAGCCGGTGTCGGCTTTATCGTGACGGGAACGGATCTAAAATCAGACCGCGCGGCGGTCGATTATCTGAAAAAAAGCAAATTTGAGCATGCATGGTGCACCTGCGGAATTCACCCGCACAATGCCGACCGATGGGACGAGAATTATAAGAAACAACTGTTGGAGCTGATTAAGCGCAACCGCGGAATAGTGGCCGCTGTGGGGGAGGCTGGCCTGGATTACGACAGAATGTTCTCCACTAAGGAAAATCAGAAACGGTGTTTTTCGGATATTCTCGACATTGCCGAGAGCCTGGAACTGCCGCTTTTTCTTCACGAGCGGAGCGCGGAACAGGACTTTATAAAATTGATGAAACAGCATCAGGAGCTGTGCCGGAGAAGCGTTGTGCATTGTTTTACCGGTTCAAGGGGAACGGCATACCGGTATTTACAGCTGGGATGTTATATCGGAATCACAGGCTGGATCTGTGATGACAGGAGGAACAGGGAGGTAGTGGAGGCCGTCAAAAGCATCCCCCTCGACCGGCTGATGATCGAAACGGACGCGCCCTATTTGACGCCGCTGAATATCAAGGGGCTGCCGCGGCGAAATGTTCCGGTAAATATAAAGTATGTGGCAGAAAAGATCGCCGCAGTCAAAAATACAGACGTTGAAGCCGTGGAGCAGGCAGCGCTTAGAAATACCAGGCAGTTTTTCAATCTATAAACTGGTTAATGGATTGTCATATGCAGTGAAATAAAATGTGGGAGGAAACCAATGTCAACTACATATTATATAGCAAACAGAAAGAGAAAAAAAGAGTGCGAGGAGTTTAAAAAATTCTGGAAAGAAGAATGGTTTCCGGAGATTACAGATAAGCTTTACCAATTCTGTACTGGGACAAACGGTGAGATCGTAAATAAAGATCTGGCAGAGAGCATCACAGAAGATAAAATGTGCGGGTTTTCCAGCACGCCGTTGAGCGATACCTTATACGAGGAGGCGTTTCTTACGGTAAACAAGTCCGGCGTATTCTGGCATAAGTGCGAGGTGGAAGGCGTTCTGCTGAACAGCCTCGAGGAGCTGATTAAATTTTTCTCGAAGAAGGCCAACCAGGAGACGTATTCGCTGGAGGATCAAAAAGGACGGGTATGCACCCTGAATGATTTGATCAGGGAGCTTAGCGGGAAATAAAATGGTACAATTCTTCACATGGATTAGAACCATTGGGCACTTTCGCCAGGGGGCATATAAAGCTTTTTAATATACAATGGATAAGCAGCAGGATTACCGCTGTAATTGGAGAGTAACTATGGAAATATTCGGAAATATTATAGTATCAATAATAACTGCATCATTAACATTCATAATAACGCGTTATGAGATATATAAAAAACGTCCAACGAATAAACTCGAGATATCCTATAATAAATTCTATTATCCAGCTCTTGTATGGGGGGAAAAACTTAATTTTACTTGTACGGCCTATGATAATTATGTGAGCCAGGTAAAGACTAGAATAAAAGCTTATGATAAGTATGTTACAGGAGAAACCAAAAAACTATTTAGAAAGCTCGAAGAATCACTGATAGATCATAAAAATACCGTAGCTGCCTATGAAAAGTTTTACAAAGATATTAAGCACAATAATCAAAAATTGAGAAGTGAAATTGGGTATATAGAACCGAATTATATTGAAAAATTTATAGCTAAGAGTACAACAGAGAAGTTCTCGACAGTACTTCCTATTATTTATATAGCATACGCTCTATTTACATATGCCAGTGTAGTATATTTTGGCATGAATAATAGGGTTACTCTATATTTTGTTGGAACAGGCACCGTTATTTTGTTTATTTTGGCGATTATTTTTATAGTAGTAGCAATTATTGAACTAATTAACGATTTAAAAATTTTTATAAGAAGAAAAAAGGTAGTTCGCAGGATTAGGAAAAAAGATTTATATAAGTATAAGTGATACTTCATTTTCGTAACTGTGTAAGAGTAATTATATTCTATTGGAGGAAAGGGGCTGTATTATAACTCAAAACAGGAAAGATTACGACTGTTTATTTCAGATCGTTTGAATATCTGTGATCCGGTTCTATAAATTAACAGCATACTTTGTTGGGATAAAGGGAAGTATACGCTCTTTATGGCTGTTTACTGCATGTTTATAAAAATGGAAGGGCTGTGGAAAAATGGAATTAGATCAACTCCATTTTTTCACAGCCCCTTTTTGAATGGATTATCTGTATTATCAAGAAGAAAAGAGATAATTTCTGCTATGATTTTTGGCCTGGTCAGGCAGATAAGAGTTTCGGTATTGTCCTTCAGCGCTTTAATCTCATAGAATGCCCGGATTTGTTTTGCCAAGCTCATAATCAGCATAGGTTCACTGGCCTAGATCAGGAGGTGGTTAGGACATACGACCAAAGAAACGACGCTCAAATATCTATACAATCCTTACCGTGACAGCGAGACAAAGAATCGTGTTAAGAAAACGTCAATATTCTATACAAATAATAGTTGTCTTCAACTGTCTTCAAAAAATAAGGAGTTTTTAGATAATAAAAAGTGCCAGAAGCCACATAAATAAAGGCAATCCAGCACTTTTGTGTGAATCGGAGTAACAGGATTTGAACCTGCGACCTCTCGGCCCCCAGCCGAGCGCGCTACCAAGCTACGCCATACTCCGTTTCTGGTCACTATGGTATTATAGCAGAAAGTTTGCGATTTGAAAAGTATATTTGTTGAAATATTTTATATTTTAAGATATGATGGTAAGGACGATATGATTCATGGAGAAAAGACAGGTGAGAAAGAATATGAAACCGATCGTGAGTTTTGATGTAGATATGACACTTTTGGACCATAAGGACTGGACGATACCGGACAGCGCCATGGAGACCCTGGAACGGCTCCGGGAGAATTACACTATTGTGCTGGCCACCGGACGCGACATGGATTCCAGCTTCAGTGTCGTGTTAAAGGAACAGATCAGGCCGGATGCCATCATTCATTTGAATGGAACGAAGATTACGGTGGGGGACACGATTATATACGAGCATCTGTTTGATAAGGAACTGATGAAAAAGATCATTGCCTATGCACAGGAGGATGCAGCCTGCAGCGTGGGAGCCAGTGTGGGCGGGTATGATTACTACGTGCATCCGGAAGTGGTGAACCGCCACGATACGGATCTGTGGGGAGAATGCGGACGCCGGTTTGCGGACCCGTGGAAGCTTCCTGATTTGGATGTCAGGACAATGGCATACATTGGAGATGAAAAGGGTGCAAAGGCCATGGGGGCCCGTTTCCCCGAGGTAAATGTGCACATGTTCGCGGAAAAACGGGGCGCGGATGTGGTGGAGAAGACAGCCAGCAAGGCTATGGGGCTGATCCGCCTCTGCGACTATTTTAATATCCCTCTTTCCAGTACGGTGGCGTTTGGGGACAGCATGAACGATTACGATATCGTGAAGACGGCAGGCATCGGAATCGCCATGGGAAACGCCATGGAAGAGCTTAAGGAGGCTGCGGATTATGTGACTGATGCCGTGGATTCGGATGGAATCCGCAATGCCTGTGTGCATTTTGGGCTGATCCGGTTATAAGGGTGTGTGGCATTACTTTTATGAAAATATACAGGGAAGGAAATAAGTAGCATGGCAAAACATTATGATATTTTTATCATAGGCGGCGGGCCTGGCGGTTATACGGCTGCGCTTAAGGCAGCAGGGCTGGGGCTTAAGACTGCAATTGCAGAGAAGGAAAAACTGGGCGGGACCTGTGTCAATAAGGGGTGTATTCCGACGAAGGCTCTGCTTCATGCCTCCAGTATGTTTGCAGCGTTTCAGAGCTGTGATGTATTTGGAGTATCGGCTGATTTCATTTCATTTGACTTTAAGAAAATGCAGGACTATAAGAAACGTTCTGTAAAAGAGTACCGGAAGGAAGTTCGGGAATCGATTGAAAATGCGGGGGTCGACTATATCGAGGGAACGGCGACGATCCGCCGGGGACGGACCGTGGAGGTCAACAGTCCATCAGGTAAAGACTATTACGAGGCAGATCACATCATTATCGCAACGGGGGCGAAACCGGTGATACCGGATATTCCGGGAGCGATGCTGCCGGGCGTTCTGACGAGTGACCGGCTGCTGGCTTCCGATACCTGGAATTACGACCGTCTCACGATCATTGGCGGCGGTGTGATCGGAGTAGAATTCGCAACGATATTCCAGGCGCTGTGCTCCCATGTGACGATCATCGAAAGCCGGGAGCATTTACTGGGACCTATGGACAACGAAGTTTCCGAGGTCCTGGAAAATGAACTGAGACGGAAAGGAATCGCTGTCCAGTGTGAGGCAAAGGTCCTGGAAATCCGCGAGGAGGAACAGGGACTCATCTGCGTTTACGAGGCGGGGGGAGAGGTACGGACGATCCGTTCCGGCCAGATTCTCCTGGCAGCAGGCCGAAAGCCGAATCTGGACGGACTTTTTGGACGGGATGTCAGCCTTGCCATGGAAGACGGATGTCTTAAGACGGATTCGGAGTTTCGGACCAGTGAACCCGGCATTTACGCCATCGGCGATGTGACGGCCGGCAAGATGCTGGCTCATGTGGCGGCGGCCGAGGGTACTTATGTGGTTGAAAAGATCGCGGGTGTGCATCACACCATACGGCTTTCCGTGGTTCCGAACGGCATGTTTGTGGAACTTCCGGTCGTGCCGGGATGCATTTATACCGAGCCGGAGATTGCTTCTGTCGGAATTACGGTGGAAGAAGCGAAGGCCCATAACATGAAGGTGCGCTGCGGGCGCTACTCCATGAGCGGTAATGGAAAATCCATCATTACCAGAGAACAGAGCGGATTTATTCATCTGATTTTTGAGGAATATTCCGGAACCATTGTCGGCGCTCAGATCGTCTGTCCGCGGGCCACTGATATGATCAGTGAGATGGCGACTGCTATCGCAAATGGCCTGACAGCGGATCAGCTCATGCTTGCCATGAGGGCCCATCCGACTTACAGCGAGGGCATAACGGCGGCAATCGAGAATTATTATGAAGCAAAAGGAGACGAAAGGTTATGATTCAAGAGAGAATTGCAGCATTACGAAGCCTGATGGCGGAGCGCCAGATTGACGCTTACATGATTCCAACCTCCGATTTTCATGAGTCGGAATACGTGGGCGATTATTTTAAATGCAGGAAATTTATCACTGGTTTTACAGGGTCCGCCGGTACGGCGATTATCACGCAGACAGAGGCGAGACTCTGGACCGACGGCCGGTATTTCGTACAGGCGGCGAAGCAGCTGGAGGGAACCGGCGTGCTCCTCATGAAATCCGGTCAGGAGGGCGTTCCGACCGAGGAAGAGTATCTGGCAGAGGTTATGCCTCAGAACGGAACCCTGGGTTTCGACGGCCGTGTCGTCAACAGCCAGCTGGGAGAGAAGCTGGAAGAACTTCTGGAAGACAAGCACGTGAAATTTTCCTGGAAGGAAGATCTGGTGGATCTCATCTGGGAAGACCGTCCGGCGTTATCCGCTGAACCGGTCTGGATTTTAAAAGAAAACTACGCGGGTAAATCAGCAGCGGATAAGATTGCTGATTTAAGGGAAGCGATGAAGAAGGAGAAGACCACGGTCCACGTCCTCACCACGCTTGATGATATCGTGTGGCTGTTAAATATCCGTGGAAATGACGTTGTCTGCAATCCCGTAGTCCTTTCCTATGCATTGGTGACGATGGAACGGTTCTATTTATTTATCAATGAGGCGGTTCTGGACAGCGAAGTGAAATCCTATTTAAAAGAGCTGGGCGTTACCGTACGGCCGTATAATGATATTTACGATGCGGTGAGCCAGTTAAAGGGGCAGAAGGTGCTTCTGGAGACAGCGAAGACCAACTATGCGATCATCAGCAATCTGGATGAATCCAATGCAGTTATTGACCGTATGAATCCGACCGCTCCGGCCAAAGCAGTCAAAAATCCGGTTGAGATCGAAAATATGAAGAAGGCTCATATCAAAGACGGTGTGGCCATGGCGAAGTTTATCTGCTGGCTGAAAAAGAATATTGGAAAGCAGACGATCACCGAGCTTGACGCGGAGCATTACCTGGATAATCTGCGCGCAGAGCAGGAGGGAAATCTGGGACTTTCGTTCCATACCATATCCGCTTATGGGGCAAATGCGGCGATGTGCCACTATTCCGCGACGCCGGAGAGCAATGCGGCTTTGGAGCCTAAAGGACTCTATCTGGTAGATTCCGGCGGACAGTATTATGAGGGAACAACCGATGTGACGAGAACGATCTCCCTGGGAGAGACGACGGAAGCAGAACGGGAACATTTTACCCTGAGCGTCATCAGTATGCTGCGTCTGGCCGCTGTAAAGTTCTTATATGGGTGCAGAGGACTTACCCTGGATTATGTGGCGAGAGAGCCGCTCTGGAGCAGAGGACTGAACTTTGACCACGGAACCGGCCATGGAGTAGGTTACCTGTTAAATGTTCACGAACGCCCCAACGGTATTCGCTGGCGTATGGTGCCGGAGCGTCAGGACAACTGCGTACTGGAAGAAGGCATGGTGACTTCCGACGAGCCGGGCATATATATTGAAGGCAGCCACGGCGTACGTACGGAAAATCTTATTGTCTGCAAGAAGGCAGAGAAGAACGAATACGGCCAGTTTATGGAATTTGAGTTTCTGACCTTTGTGCCGATTGATTTGGAAGCACTCGATAAATCCCTGATGAACGAGCGGGATGTGGAACTCTTAAACAGCTATCACAGCGCAGTATATGAGAAGATATCCCCGTATTTGACAGCGGAAGAGGCCGAATGGCTGAAGGAAAATACGAGGGCGATATAAGCAGGAGTAAATAAAAAAGGCATATAAACGATATAAGGCGGAGCCATGCGGTGTGGATCCTGTCAGGGGCGGTGAAAAATAGATTTTCATCGTCTTCCTGACGGGAATTCACGATCGCTATGGTTCCGCCTGTTTTTGGGTTATTTCTTTACGAAGCCGCATCAGAAGCGGAATAATCGCTTCCCAATCCTCTTGATCCAGTTCTTTCAGCAACTCCACGGCCCTGCGGAACTGTGGCGGTTCCGCCATTTCTGTATCAAAGAATTCCAGCGGCGTAATTTCCAGGTAATCGCATATTTCGAAGAATTGTTTCATGGAAGGCATGGAGCGGCCAGAGGAAATACCCTGAATGTAACTCTTATTTTTACCAAGATCCAGACTCATCTGGTATTCCGAGACATCCTTTTTCAAACGGAGCTCTGTAATTCTGTTTCTGACAAACTGTTCATTCATTCTTATCACCTCTATGGTTAATCATAAAGGATAATCTTTCCCGACATTCCGTTTTATATGCGTAATAATGGCAGAAAAATCGGTTGCATATACGGATAAAAAGCGTTATTATATAAGTTAGAAAAACGAAAGAGAATGTTAAAAGAAAGTGCGTGCCTATAGGGCGAGAGGATGTCCGATGACAGAATATTTAAAAAAAAGGAAGGATAAATGGTCCTGGAAAAACTGGGCTTCTTTATGCGGCCTCATCTATATCCTGATTATGGCGGGAATGTTTGGCTGCAGCCGAATGCAGTCCGGAGGGGCGGCAGGCGGCTTGATCGCGGCTGTGTTTGTTGTATCTTTGGCGGCAATGGCCGTGATGACTGTGATTTCTTATCCGGTGAGGAGGGAAAAAGAGATAATGCAGGAGTGTGGCCAGGAGCAGGACGGGCAGGAGGTGCGGGATGCATTGTACCGGAGACTGGGGGAGTTTGCCGATACGGTCCTGTTTGAGTATCGATACCGGGACGGAGCAATTCTATTTACACCGAACGCTTCCGGTCAGATCGAGATTCCGGTTTTAAAGAGTGTGCTGGAGAAATACGTGAAGCGTCCGCCGGCGCAGGGCGAAAACAGATGCTTTGAGTTTCGTATGAAAGCGAATATGGAAGAATATCGCTGGTGTATCTGTCACATCAGGGTAGAGTACGACGGGGCAGATACGCCTGTTTGTCTGATTGGAAAACTGGATGATATCACCAAACAGAAGGAGCGGGAGGAGCAGCTTCTCTTTCAGTCCACCAGAGACGGTTTAACCGGCGTGTATAATAAGACGGCATTTGAGTATATGATGGAAGAAACCTTAAAAAGAGGCAGCCGCGGCTGTTTATATATGATCGATATTGATAATTTCAAGGATGTGAACGACCAGTACGGCCATCCGGCCGGGGATAAGATTCTCGTTAAAATCGGGGAACTGCTGCGTGAAATTTTCCGGGATTCCGACTTGATTGGCCGGGTGGGAGGCGATGAATTCGTGGTCTATTCCGAGTGTGGCGAGACGAAAACAAGGGCCATGAAGCTTTTAAACGGCACAGCGGATTTTACAAAGGAGGGCGAGCACCGGATTTCTGTGAGTATCGGAATCGCAGCAAGCACCGGTGAGCCGGACGAAGAGTATCAGGAACTGTTTTCCAAAGCCGATCAGGCGATGTACCGGGCGAAACAGGAGGGGAAAAACCGGATTGCCTGGTATGAGGAGTAGGCGAGAAGAAGAGAAGTAAAAAGAGGATTGGAATAAGGATAAGAAAAAATGGCTGCGTGGAAAACGCGGCCATTTTTTGCGTAGCAGGCAGTAAGATGGGGGAAATGATAAGGAGGGATTTCTAATTCTGATCGTCGGGCAGATCTACCAGAGTGTAGGCGTGGTTGATGCAGGGTAAGAAAATTTCGATAATGTCCGAGGTGCGGATTTTTAAACTGGACGTATTGATACAGGGATGACAGCCGAGAAATTCCTGTTCAAGAATAGCCTTGTCAATCAGCAGGCGGACACGGTTTTCTTTATCATTCATCAGACCCAGAACGGAGACGGAGCCAGGCGTTATGTTCAGATACTCTTCCATAAATTCCGGTTCTGCAAATGAGAGTCTGGCTGATCCGATTTGTTTTGACAGGACTGCCGTCCGAAATTTTTTATGTCCCGGGATCATGAGAAGATAAAAACAGTTTTTCTGTGCATTGCGCAGAAATAAATTTTTACAGATATTTGTGTTTAAAAGCGCATCGATATCATGGCATGCTTCTATAGTAGCGGTCGGATCATGATCCAGACGCTGATAGGTGATTCCCAGCTTGTCCAGGAGATCGTAAGTGTGTATCTCTTTATTAAGACGCCCGGCAGGATTTGCGGGCCGTCCGGTATATAGGGTGCGGTCTAAGTGAAAGTCCGGTATGGGGGTAACACATTCTCCAGGAGTAATATTTGTCATATGGAGTGCCTCTTTCTGTTTGAAATCTGTCAAAGGAGTAATAAGAATCCTGGTGTTATTATACTAGAGTGTGGGAAAAATGCAAGTGTAAGCAGAGAGGTAAGCAGAACGGACGGAGGAGACGGATAAATGGGCCGTGATTTGTAACTGATACAGGATTGACGGGGCAATGTTTTTTTCGATGGTTTTATACAGCGTCTTGTATTATAATAAGTTTTATAGAGGGAATGGTTATCGATTGATTGTAACGATAGAATGGCTTTTGCTGAATATTATATTTAGGAAGTTATCATATTTGGCAGTTTAGCAGCGGAAAGTGTTGGAGGGAGCCAAATACGCCATGAACATAAAAGAAGAAAAAGGAAGGCAAAATCAAATGATTGAAAACTGGCTGAAAGCGGAAAGACCGAGATTAGTGACAGAAAAGGCGACAAAAGGAAAGCGTGATGATAAAGCTGCAAAAGACAGCAGCTCAAGGCAGGAGAAGAATAAAGCGTCCAATACAGGCAGGAAGATGGGACGAAAGCCGGATTCGGGGGAGAAATCATCGGATCAGAAAAAAGGGCCTAAAAAGGAGCAAAGAGCAGGCGGAAAAGGAAACTGGGGCAATGACAGCCAGAAACCGAAGTACGATACAGGCAGGAACAGAGCTTCTGGCGGGAACTCCAATTTACAGAGCAGGGAAGGAATAAAAGTGGACAGGCAGCCAGTCAGAAAGAATACTTCTGCATGTCCTGTGTTTCTGCGCTGCGGCGGATGTCAGCTTCTGGATATGCCTTATGAAAAACAGCTGAAGATCAAGCAGACAAAGCTGGAGGAACTGTTGAAGCCCTATTGTAAGGTGCAGCCAATTATTGGAATGAAGGATCCTTTCCATTACAGAAACAAGGTACACGCTGTTTTTGACCATGATAAAAAGGGAAATCCTGTTTCAGGGGTGTACGAGGCGAATACTCATCGTGTCGTTCCCGTAGAGTCCTGTCTGATTGAGGATCAAAAAGCGGACGAGATTATTGGAACCATCAGAGGCATGTTAAAATCATTTAAGATTAAAACGTATGATGAGGACACGGGATATGGTCTCCTTCGTCATGTCCTGATACGGCGGGGATTCACAACGGGTGAAATTATGGTCGTTCTGGTTACCGCTTCTCCTGTATTTCCTTCAAAAAATAATTTTGTACGGGCATTGAGAGAAAAGCACCCGGAAATTACGACGATTGTTCAGAATGTAAACGGCAGGGACACCAGTATGGTACTCGGTGACCGGGAGAATGTGCTGTACGGCAAAGGCTATATTGAGGACATCCTGTGCGGCTTCCGTTTCCGGATCTCTTCTAAATCATTTTATCAGGTAAATCCGGTACAGACAGAGGTGCTCTATCGGAAAGCGATGGAGCTGGCCGCACTTAAGGGGAAAGAAACGGTGATTGACGCGTACTGCGGTATTGGTACGATTGGGATCGTGGCAAGCCAGGAGGCAGGCCAGGTGATCGGCGTGGAATTAAACCGCGATGCAGTGCGGGACGCAGCTCAGAATGCTAAGATCAATGGGATTAAGAATGTGCAGTTCTATTGTAATGATGCCGGTGCGTTCATGAGCAGGATGGCGGACAATGGAGAACACGCCGATGTCGTCTTTATGGATCCGCCAAGGAGTGGAAGCACGGAAGAATTTATTCAGGCGGTAGTTAAGATGAAACCGGAAAAAGTGGTCTATGTGTCATGCGGCCCGGATACGCTGGCCAGAGATTTGGCGGTGTTTAGGAAGATGGGGTATGAGGCGAAAGCTGCGTGGGGGGTGGATATGTTTCCGGGGACGGAGCATGTTGAGTGTGTCGTGTTGATGTCAAGGGTTCAGAAGTAAAAGCCAAAAAAGGCTCGAAATAAAGGGATTTCCGAGAGTAGGGAGTGCAAAGGAGTAATTCTGGCTCTCGGATTTAGACGATGAAATATCTGAAAATTACGTTGTAATTCATAGGGTTGAGTTGACAGGATGAAAATGGGTAGAGTTGTGTAGACAGGATTGTTATTGCGTAAAGGAGGGCAAGCCGATGGCATATGGCAAATCAATAGAGTTATTTTTGGCGAATGGAACCGCGGATAGTCTCATAACCGCAGAACTTTCCAACTGGAACGGAAAGGCTATCAAAATTCCAAGAATTGAAGTTAGTGAATGCAAACGTGATGATATAAAAGGAGCAGGCATCTATTTCCTGTTCTGCAAAGAGGATGATGATTCGGATTCCGTGTACATCGGTGAAGCCGAGAATATCCAAGAACGCTTGATTCAGCATCTGCGTGACTACTCAGCGGAGAAGGAGAAATATTACTGGAATACAGCCGTCTTGTTTGTAGGCAGAGATTTGAACAAGGCACTTATTAGGTACCTTGAGAATCGCCTAGTTGAAACGGCAAGAGCAAGTAAACGATATCTCGTGTTAACCAAGAATACATATCGTAACACAGTGATGAAGGAATCCCAGATTGCTGCGATGGAAGAATTTGTGGATAACATTAAAGTCCTCATCAGTGCTTTGGGATATAAGGTGCTTGAACCAATGATTCAGAATGGCAGTGCATCCAGTCATGATAACCAGGCGCTTTATTTAAATGTAGGTAATGCCACGGCAACAGCTATGGTAACTACAGAAGGCTTTGTGCTAATTGCTGGCTCATCTGTGAATGAAAAAATCACTGTAAAATCTCTGAGTGCCGGAATGATAAAACTAAGAAATAAGCACTTGGAATCTGGAAAGGTTAAGGACTGGAAAACAACAGAAGATATACTCTTTTCCAGTTCTTCCGCAGCAGCAGATTTTGTTTTAGGATATAGTGTCAGTGGTCCGGCAACTTGGAAAGATAAGAGCGGTAGAACGCTGAAAGAAATTGAAGCGGAATAATTACATAATGAAATAACAAAGAGCGGTAGTGAGGGCATACGTTCTCTTGCCGCTCTTTTAAACACAAATGGGAGTTAGTATGAAAGTAATTGAAAAAGTAATTACTTTATGGTATACTTTTATCACGACAAAGTGCGTCTAAGGAGGATAGTTATGTCGGAAAAAAGAAAAAGTATTATACCAATGGAACATTATAATATGTCGGACTTTTTGAAAGGGCAGGCGTCTAAAATTTTTAGGTCAGTTTCTGAAGAAGATAAGGCTGGTTTTGTATTAAAACATGGCAAACCGATGGCAGTAATTATTTCAAATGAGCGATATGAACGCCTTTTAAAAGAGGGTATCGACATTAATGAGTACTAAAGGCTGATAACTGAAGAACACGGAGGAATATAACATGAATAAGAAACAACTGGCGGCAACTATCTGGAAGTCAGCTAATGAAATGCGTTCAAAAATCGAAGCAAATGAATATAAGGATTACATCCTCGGTTTTATATTCTATAAATATCTTTCGGAGAAGGAAATGAGATTCTTCGTAGATCAAGGAATGTCTGAAGACGAAATAAAAAAGATGGACGAGTCTGATGAAGATTTTGTTAATTATACAAAAGACACTATTGGGTACTTTATCTCCTATGAAAATCTTTTTTCTACATGGATTGATAAGGGTGATGATTTTGATGTGTCTGATGTTCGGATCGCTTTGTCTGCATTCAATCGACTGATTAGTGATTCACATAAAAAAGTATTTGAGAATATTTTCAACACCCTCCAAACTGGATTGTCCAAATTGGGTGAAACAGCATCCACGCAAACTAAATCGATTAATAATTTAATTAAGCTGATTAAGAAGATTCCGATGGACGGCAAACAGGATTACGATATTTTGGGATTTATCTATGAATATCTTATTAGCCAATTTGCCGCAAATGCAGGAAAGAAGGCGGGCGAATTCTATACCCCACATGAAGTATCAGTATTGATGTCGGAAATTGTAGCAAATCATTTGAAGGACAGAAAAGAAATTCGTATCTACGATCCAACATCTGGCTCAGGTTCGTTGCTTATAAATATTGGGTCGGCAGTTGAAAAATATCTTGATGGAAATAATAGAATCACTTACTATGCACAAGAATTGAAGGAAAATACATTCAACTTGACAAGAATGAATCTTGTCATGCGAGGAATTGACCCTGCGAATATTTACGTCAGAAACGGAGACACCTTGGAAGAGGATTGGCCGTTTTTTGATGGAGAAGATATTGAGCATTATCAGTTAGTTCGTGTGGATGCATTGGTTTCTAATCCACCGTATTCTCAAAAGTGGGATCCTAAAGGTAAGAAACATGATCCACGTTTTTCTGATTATGGGGTTGCACCTAAGGGAAAGGCAGATTTCGCTTTCCTTTTGCACGAACTCTATCACTTGGAAGAAGATGGAATTATGACAATAGTTCTTCCGCATGGGGTTCTTTTCCGTGGAAATGAAGAATATACCATCCGAAAGAATTTGGTAGAAAAAAACAATATTGATGCTATAATCAGTCTTCCTGCGAATATCTTTTTTGGTACACCGATTCAGACATTGATAATGGTTTTGAAGCGAAAAAGGACAGACACAGATATTCTTATTATCGATGCTTCTAAAGGATTTGAAAAAGCTGGAAAAAGCAACAAGCTTCGCGCATCTGACATCAAACGAATCGTTGACTGTATCCGTGACCGTGTGGTTATACCAGGCTTTTCTGAACGGGTAAGCAAGGAGACAGTTCGAAAAAATGATTATAACCTGAATATTCCTCGTTATGTAGATTCTTTTGAACGACCAGAACCGTGGGATTTGCACTCAATTATGTTTGGCGGTATTCCCAATATAGAACTCGATCAGCTGGGTGTGTATTGGAAAGCTTTTCCGGGACTTCGTGCAGATATTTGCGAGTCAATATCTGATAGATATGTACAGTTCACTGTTACAGACATTGAAATGGCTGTCAGAAATCATGCATCTGTTATCCACTACAGAGAAAACTATATTGCAGCTTTTTCCGATTTGCGGGAGCAACTGAAAAATGAGCTCATCGGACATTATCATAGTGTCTCTCCTCTGACAGAGGAAGATACTATTTCGGCGGATATTTTTAGAAGACTGGAGTCAATTGCGTCTATCGATAAGTATGAGGCATTTCAAGCACTTGATAATGCGTGGGGACAGATAGCTACCGATTTGGAGATCATTCAAAGTGAAGGAGATGCGGCTATTACACAAGTAGATCCTAATATGGTAACAAAAAAGAAGGATGACAAAGAGATAGAAGTCCAAGATGGTTGGGAAGGACACATTTTGCCATTTGAGCTTGTACAGGAAATGCTATTGACGAATGAAACGAACGAGTTGCATGAATTGGAAAGGGAGCTGGCATTAGTTTGTTCTGCTTATGCTGACTTAATCGATTCACTTACTGATGAAGAGAAAGAAACAGGTATTCTGAATGATGCTGCCACAGCTTTTGTCAGTAAAGAAGTGAAAGTAAAGGTTGCAGAGGCTCTTGATGATATTGAGAACGATGAAATCGTTGCACTACAAGAATACCTTGCGTTGCCCCAAAAAGATAAGAATGCTTATGTAGAAAAAACTGAAACTGTAGATTGGTCTGCTATGGAGTCAAACAAGAGTGGTCTCTATACAAAGGCAGTAATTACTGCGAGAATCAATGCATTGAGACAACAGTACAATTTCCCAGAAGAAACTTATGAATCAAAACTGATGAGTATTGTGGCCAATATAGATTTAGAAAGTGAACTTCGTAAGAAAATCAGAGAAAAGGCAGCAGTACTCCATGAGAAAACGCGGATTTTGCTTATGAATATGAATATGGAACAGGCGTTACAGCTTCTGGAAGAAAAATGGATTGTTCCCATCATTCAAGGCATTATGAAATTACCGGAAATTCTCATCCAAAATTTCATATCAAAATTAGTTCGTTTGTCTAAAAAGTATTCCGTGACCTTTTCTGAGGTCGGTACAAGAATTGAAACCGTGGAAACTGATGTGTCGGGTTATCTTTCTCGCTTGACTGGTGATACATACGATAAAGAAGGACTAACTGAGTTGAAACATCTGTTGGGAGGTGAATGATATGGCTGAAAAAGCACCGAATATCCGCTTTGATGATTCTCCTGAAAATTGGAAACAGCGTAAGTTCAAAGAAATATTTGATTTGCTAGGAAATAATTCGCTTTCAAGAGCCGAACTAAACTATGATTCTGGAATTGTACAAAATGTGCATTATGGTGATATATTAACTAAATTCGGGGAACTTTTAGATGTTTCCAAGGAGATATTGCCATACATTACGGATAATACTGTTGCGAAAAAAGCATCAGCATTTATGCTACAAAATGGAGATATTATTATAGCGGATGCTGCAGAGGATGACACTGTTGGAAAATGTAGTGAAATAGCGGGATTAGAAGAACAAACAGTAGTATCAGGGCTTCATACTATTCCGTGTAGACCAAAGCAATATTTCGCAAAAGGATATCTGGGATATTACATGAATGCAGAGGCATATCATAATCAATTACTGCCTTTGATTCAAGGAACAAAAATATCTTCAATTTCTAAGGCTTTATTGCAGGACACGATAATTAAATATCCGAGTTCAGTAGAGGAACAGGAGAAAATAGGAGCCTATTTTCAATCCCTAGACCACCTAATCACCCTTCACCAGTGTAAATACGACAGACTTGTTGCTGTTAAAGCATCCATGTTAGATAAATTATTTGTACAAGGAGTAGACGCCACTCCAAAAATCCGGTTTGGTGAATACAAAAAACCTTGGAGAAAGGCTCGATTAGGAGAAATTGTAGTTCCCTATTCAGATCCAGTAGAAACACCACATGATGGATATGAACGATTGGGTATTCGCAGTCATGGAAAAGGTGTATTTCATGATTATGTGGATGCGGGGAAAGAACTTGGTGCTGCGCAGATGCACAGAGTAGCAGCACATAATCTAATCGTGAATATTACTTTTGCATGGGAACATGCTGTTGCTATTACCTGTAAGGTTGATGAGGGAAAGCTGGTGTCTCACCGTTTTCCACAGTTTTCTATGACGGAGGGCATATATGATCAGTTCCTGAAGTACCTAATCTTGGATTCGAAATTTCGGCATCATCTTCTTCTTTCATCTCCAGGCGGTGCTGGGCGAAATCGTGTTCTTAAGGTGTCTGAAATGTTGGAATATGAAATGATGATTCCAGAGATTGAGGAACAGAAGGAAATTGCTAATTATTTAAATTCATTAGATGAATTGATTGAATTATACAAGGTGCGGGTGGAAATGTTGAAAAACATAAAGACAGCGTTCCTTCAAAAAATGTTTGTGTCGGAGGTGGAATAGATGGTTTTCGATGATGAGAAGAAATTTGAAGCAGCCGTCATAGAACAGCTTATAGAATATGGATGGGAAAAACAGGTACTTCACTATCCCACGGAGAAGGATTTGATTCGCAACTGGGCGAATATTCTCTTTAATAACAATCGCCAACAGGATGTTTTGAATGACTGTCCATTGACTGATGGTGAAATGGCACAGATTATGGAGCAAATTATTCGTTTGCATACGCCTGTTAAATTGAATGACTTTATCAATGGAAAAAGCGTAGGAATTAAGCGCGATAATCAGGATGATAAACAGAACTTTGGAAAAGAAGTGAGCCTCAAGATTTATGATAGACGAGAAATTGCATATGGACAGAGTCGCTATCAAATAGTGCAACAACCTCAATTCAAGACTGCACAACGGTTAAATGATCGGCGTGGCGATTTAATGCTACTTATCAATGGTATGCCTGTTATTCATATCGAGCTGAAGAAAAGTGGTATATCGGTTAGCAATGCATATAATCAAATTGAAAAATATGCACATGAAGGCGTATTTACCGGATTGTATTCACTTGTGCAGGTATTTGTGGCGATGGAACCAGCTGAGACGGTTTATTTTGCAAATCCAGGTCCCGATGGTGTATTCAACAAATCATTTTATTTTCATTGGGCTGATTTTGATAATGTGCCATATTCCGATTGGCAGGATGTGGTGAAATATCTTTTGAATATTCCTATGGCGCACGAATTAATCGGCTATTATACGATCCCTGATGCAAAAGATGATACGCTTAAAGTAATGCGTAGTTATCAGTATCGTGCGGCTAAGGAAATATCTGATGCGGTTATGAGTAAAGATTGGAGCGACACTAACAACCTTGGCGGACATATTTGGCACACAACAGGATCTGGCAAAACACTAACCAGTTTTAAGTCGGCACAGTTGATTGTCAGTGCTAGAGCAGCCGATAAGGTGATTTTTTTAGTTGATAGAAAGGCTCTCGGAAAACAATCGTTTGATGACTACAGTGCTTTTGCTAGTGCAACAGAAGAGATTCAAGATACGGCGGATACAGACATTCTTGTGGATAAAATGAGAAGTGATGACTATGGTGACTCATTAATTATTACGTCTATTCAGAAATTAAGTAAAGTCACACGAGATGCTGAAAATGTTAAGAGCGCGGATTTAGACAAGATAGTTTCTAAGAGAATTGTAATTATAATTGATGAGGCACATCGCTCAACGTTTGGTGAGATGCTAACCAATATTAAGACTACATTTACTCATGCAATTATTTTTGGCTTTACAGGAACGCCAATTCAAGATGTTAATAGTAAGAAGGATAATACCACCACTACCGTATTCGGGGATGAGTTGCATAGGTATACATTAGCTGATGGAATTAGAGATAAGAATGTATTGGGGTTTGACCCATACATGGAGATGACCTACACCGACGTGGAATTACGTGAACAAGTGGCTCTGATGAAGGCAAAAGCCGGAAGTATAAGTGAAGTTTTAGGCAATCCCCAAAAGGAAAAGATATACTATAAGTTTATGGATCAGACCAAGATAAAAATGGTTGGAGAATGGCGTGGAACAAAATACATCAAGGGCATTGAAGATTATGTCCCCAATTCACAATATATTCGTAATGAACATAAAGAAGCGGTTGTCGACAATATTATCAAATACTGGAATATGTTCAGCAGAGGCAGCTTGTTTCATGCTATTTTTGCTACTCATAGTATACCAGAGGCTGTAGCTTATTACAGGATGTTTAAAGACAAAGCACCGCATTTAAGGGTGACGGCGGTATTTGATCCGAATATTGATAACGAGGGCGGTGGCTCTCTGGAAAAAGAGGATGGTATTGTTGAAATACTTGATGACTACGAGGATTATTTCGGTTCGTCTTTCTCAATTGCAACATATGATGAGTTTAGAGAAGATGTTCAATTACGTTTTGCACATAAGAAACCATATAATCAGGTTGGAAGAGAAAAACAAATAAACCTTTTGATTGTTGTTAATCAAATGCTTACTGGATATGATTCAAAATGGATAAACACGCTCTATCTTGACAAGATGTTGGAGTATGAGAATCTCATTCAGGCTTTTTCACGGACTAACAGATTGTTCGGTGATGAAAAGCCTTTTGGTATCATTAAATATTATCGCCGACCACATACTATGAAGCGAAATATCGATGCAGCAGTAAAGGCATATTCCGGAGATATTCCAACGGGGTTATTTGTGGATAAACTGCCAGAAAATCTGAATAGCATGAATCGTTTTTATGATGAAATCTTTGATCTTTTCAAATATGCTGGGATATCAAACTTTGAAAAGCTACCAGAAGAAAATTCGGAAAGGCGTAAATTTGCGAAATTATTTAAACTATTCAATCAACGATTAGAAGCGGGTCAAATACAAGGCTTTAACTGGAGCAAAGATACTTATACAGTCACGGAACAGGATGGTTCTGAAACGTATATTGTTCTTCATTTTAATTATAATACTTACCTTGCACTGTTACAAAGATATAAGGAACTCCCGTCTGGTGGTGGGGGTGGCATGGGTAGTGAACCACCATTTGAAATTGATACCCATATCACGGAAATAAATACCGATGCCATTGATGCCGATTATATGAATTCACGATTTGATAAGTTTTTTAAATTGTGGCAGCAAGGCGAATATGATCAAGCTGCAATGGACTTAGTTTTGAAAGATTTGCATAAGTCTTTTGCGATGTTATCGCGGGCAGAACAGAAATATGCAAACCTATTCCTTGGAGATATACAGTCTGGGGAAGTCATATTCGATCCAACTATGACGTTCCGTGATTATATTGCAAAATATATGCGGAAAGCGGAAGATGCACGCATTGCCCGAATTGTGCGCAGACTTGGTTGCTATGAGAATTTATTGAGAAAACTCATTGATCGAAAGGTCAACGAGTCGAATTATAAAGAATTTGGCTATTTTGATGAACTTGTTTTATCTGTTGATAAGTCAAAGGCAGAAAGATTCTTTATTGCTGTTGAGAAGGAAAAATACAAACCATTTCGGCTACAAATGTTAATCACAAAGTATCTGAAGAATTTTGTGATTAGTGGAGGAATTGATTTTTACGCAGATATCATCGATGGAGGAAGAAAGGCGTCAAAAGCTTCGGAACAGGATGCTGGACAAGAAACAAATAGACATCAGTCGGATGATACATTTGACTTTGAAGATGTCAGTGAATCTGACGAAGAATTATGTGATGAAATTGTTACGAGAACGACCGTTGGTGCCCAGCAACTTTCTAATTGGTATAGTACAAGTAAATCTGTTGCATGCATGATGGATACGGGTTGTTTTGCGTATGTTGAGGGCAAGATATGTCTAGACGAGCCTAAATATATTGAACGTCAAGAATCCGGTAAGATGAGATTGACTCAGTATGCAAAAGACCATGAAGAAGAGTGCTTCCTGCAGTTCAAGATTGATTCTGATGGGGAACTTCATTATGTTAAGTTACCAGAATGTGTTGCTGATAAAGAATTTCGTTATACAGATTATATTTCAGAAGACATATTGAAGAAATTCGGGTTGGTAAATGAGATAGCAGAAAAAATGTTGGAAGCAATAAAGGATATGCCATTCGGAGATGCTCTGCGAGAATTGATGAGTAAGCGAATTTGTAATTACAGTGTTGGCTTGCTAAGAAGTACGACAGGACTTGACAATAACACAATAGACAAAATGTGGAAAGGCAAGAGTCTTACAAAGGTTAATGTAATATCTGCCTGTTTAGGTCTTCATTTGCCGTTTCCTGTGTCAAATACAATGGTAGAGGTGGCTGCTATAACACTTAATATGTTTCTAGGTTCCCCAGATATAAAATCAGAAAATAGAACATATCAGAGTTTGTTGTCTTTGAGATGGGCTTCTGACTATGGAGACATTTATGACGATTTAAAAATTGAGGGTATGGAGAGGTTAATAAAGCAACCACCAATTTAACAAACTGTTTTTATATCAATTAGAGGTTGGAGTAAAAATCTAACCTCTTTTTTATGTCAAAAATTACAAAAATAATTTTATTGAATTTTGTTCAATGACTTTTTTGCATTATTGGTTAAAAGGTATCCAAATAGGGATACCTTTTATTTTTTGCTCACTTATTAATAAAAAAATAGTACATAGTTTTCATTGATATTTGTTCAATGGGTAAACAAGAGTGTTTTGTTAGACTGCAGATACAAAATAAATCTCACAGCCTGAGATGCGCATTAAGGCGGCGGGATACATAGGAGGTTTGAACACAGAGTCATATCTGTGGACAAGCCGATGATGTACCCACCGTGTCTTGTCATGCCGTTTTTAGGTACAGGAGTCGGTGGACACATAAATCCATCGACTCCTTTTATGTTCCTGCCGCCACCATCCGGGCGGAAAGGCAGGGACTTTATGAGAAAGTTCAAGACAGCGGAGAAAAACCGCACCAACTATGTCTATTACACCGCAGAGGGCAAGAAAATTGTTCTCACCCCAGAAGATGTGGACAGCACATGGATTGCATTGCTGCACAATGAGGACGATGAGTCTGTAGATGCAGACCGCAGAGAGGAGTATCACGTTCCCGTTCATTATGATGCCTACTCTGATGGAGAGGGCGATGATGCCGCAGATCGTAATTCCTATCTGGAGGATGATACATTCAATCCATTTGAACAGCTGATTCAGTCTATGGATGCGGCGGAGCATGAGGACAAGCTGCAGAAGCTGAAAGCGGCAATCAAAACCTTACAGCCACAGCAGCAGGCTCTTATTAAAAAGGTATTTTATGACGGCCGCACCAACGTGGATATTGCATTAGAAGAAAGTGTCACCGAAGCCGCTATTCGTAATCGTCTGAAGAAGATTTACACAAATCTCGCAAAGAAAATTTAAAATCAAGGGTTCGATTTCCTGCTCCCTTTGGCTTATAGACAGAGGGGCAGGAAAAACAACCTCTCGGAAAGGAGCCTTTGATATGGCAGTAAAACACAAGGTCACAATCAATGTCTCTGATGAAAGCGGAAAGAAGTCTACAGTTTTGCGAGGTGCGAACCTGAAACTCCCGGCAAGAATCATTCGGTTCCTGTTTGGGGATTTCACACAAGTTTACCTCTTAAAACCCGGACAGACGGTAGGATCCGTGGATGTTAGAGAAATCAAGGAAGGAGGTACACGCCATGAGCAAAGTCACAGCAATGCTTGATGCAGCTGTTGCGGTTATTAAGGATATCCATTCCCTGGCAGACAGCCTGCAGGCACTGGTTGATGCAATGTCGGAAAACGCTCCGGCAGAAAAACCAACGGTTAAGTCAGCCAAGTCAAAGAAAAGTGCAGCAAAGGAAGATGTCGAAGAACCGGCACCAAAGGAAGAAAAGCCTTTGAAACTGGAAGATGTTCGCGCAGTATTGGCGGATAAATCCCGCAAGGGGCATACGGCAGAGGTTAAAGCGCTTTTAGTAAAACACGGTGCTGATAAGCTGTCAGATGTTGCCCCGGAAGAATATACATCACTGCTTGCAGAAGCGGAGGTGCTGTAATGGGAGGACAGAAGGTGAATTGTGCCGCAGGCACAAGAGAGGCTGGCCTGGGCCACGCATTACTTTCAGCATCATCCAGTCATCGATGGATTAACTGCCCACCGTCTGCAAGGCTCTGTGAAAACTGTGAAGACCAGGGCAGCGAATATGCACAGCAAGGTACGGATGCTCACAGCCTTTGCCAGTACAAAGTGGAATCGGCACTTGGAATGGATACCACTGATCCGACAGAAAGCCTTAGCTTCTATGATGAAGAAATGCAAACCTGTGCGGAGGGCTATGCCGAGTATGTGATGGAGCAGAGAGCAAAGGTACTGCAAAGCTGCTCTGACCCAGTGATTCTGGTGGAACAGAGACTGGACTTTTCCAAATATGTGCCGGAGGGATTTGGTACCGGAGACTGTGTCATTATCGCAGACGGAACGCTGTCGGTGATTGACTACAAGCACGGGAAAGGAATCCTAGTCGAAGCAGAGAAAAATCCGCAAATGCTTTGTTATGCCCTGGGTGCATTGGAGTTGTTTGACGGCATCTATGATATTGATACTGTCAGCATGACGATCTTCCAACCCCGCAGAGAGAATGTCAGCACCTACACCATTTCCAAAGAAGAGCTTTTGCAGTGGGCAGCAGATGTCCTGATACCAAGAGCCAAACTTGCCTATGCAGGCGAGGGAGATTTTGCAGCAGGAGAACATTGTCAGTTCTGCAAAGTAAAAGCCACCTGCCGAAAACGTGCAGAGTACAACCTGGAACTTGCCCGTTATGATTTTGAGATGCCTCCGACCTTGGAGGATGAAGAAATTGAAGCGGTGCTTACAAAGGCAGATGCTTTGGCGGCATGGGTCAGCGATGTAAAAGAATACGCATTGCAGGCAGCGGTCAGTGGCAAACAGTGGACAGGCTGGAAACTGGTTGAGGGACGTTCCAACCGTAAATACACGGATGAAACCGCAGTGGCAGAAGCGGTTACAAAAGCAGGTTATAATCCGTATGAACAGAAGCTGCTTGGCATCACAGCCATGACATCCGCACTTGGTAAAAAGCAGTTTGAAAGCATCCTTGGAAGCCTTACTTACAAGCCACAGGGCAAACCAACACTTGTGCCAGAGAGTGACAAACGTCCGGCAATGAATAACGCAAATCAAGATTTCAAAGATGAAAATTAAGGAGGACTTATATTATGACTAATGTAAAAAATGCAAATCCCATGAAGGTTATCACTGGCCCTAACACCCGCTGGTCTTATGCAAATGTATGGGAGCCTAAGAGCATCAACGGCGGCATACCGAAGTACAGTGTCAGCCTCATTATTCCGAAGTCGGATACCAAGACCATCACTAAAATTCAGGCAGCGATTGAAGCTGCTTACAAGGAAGACGAAGCAAAGTTGAAAGGAAACGGCAGAAGTGTTTCCGCACTTTCGGTTCTGAAAACCCCTCTTCGTGATGGAGACACGGAACGTCCGGATGACGAGGCATATGCAGATGCGTACTTCATCAATGCCAACAGTGCATCTGCACCCGGTATCGTAGATGCTGACCGTCAGCCGATCATTGACCGCAGCGAGGTATACAGTGGTGTATATGGCCGTGCATCCATTAACTTCTATGCGTTTAATTCCAACGGTAACAAAGGTATTGCCTGCGGATTGAATAACCTCCAGAAGATTAAGGATGGAGAGCCTCTTGGCGGCAAGTCCCGTGCAGAGGATGATTTTGCAAGTGAAGATGAGGACGATTTCCTGGCATAAGGAAAGGAGAAAAATTATGACAACTGTTGAGAGTATGATGCTTGCGGTCTGTTTTGGTGCGGTGATGGGAACTTTTATCGGTAATGCCGTGTTCCTTATCAAAACTGCCATTGATGATCACAGGAAAAAGAAACGCAAACGTAAGGAAAAAGAAGAGTCTGCTGACAAGGCAGAGTAATCGGACGGGGCGGCAGGAGCAATCTTGACCGCCCTGTTTGTTATGGAAGGAGTGGCACATGATGAGTGAAATTAAAACGCTCTCCATTGATATCGAAACCTACAGCGATATCGATTTGAGTAAATGCGGTGTTTACAAATATATGGAATCGGCAGCATTCGACATTCTTTTGTTTGGATATGCCATAAATGGCGGGAAGGTGCAGGTTGTTGATTTGGCGTGTGGCGAGACCATTCCGGCAAAGGTGATTGCAGCACTGACAGATGAAAAGGTAACCAAGTGGGCTTTCAATGCATCCTTTGAACGGGTCTGCCTGTCTGCGTGGCTTCGCAAGAATTATCCGCAGGAGTTTTACAGCTATAGCATAGAGGAGGATACCGTTCAAAACTATCTTGACCCGTCGGCATGGAAATGCTCCATGATCTGGTCGGCATATATGGGACTGCCGTTATCCCTTGCGGGAGCAGGTGCGGTGCTTGGATTGGAAGAACAGAAGCTGAAGGAAGGCAAAGACCTCATTCGGTACTTCTGCGTTCCCTGCAAAGCTACCAAGGTAAATGGCGGCAGAACACGCAATCTGCCGGAGCATGACCGAGAGAAATGGGAACGGTTCAAGTTCTATAACAAGCGGGATGTGGAAGTGGAGATATCCATTCAGAAAAAGTTGTCCCAATATCCCGTGCCGGATTTCGTGTGGGATGAATACCATATCGACCAGGAAATCAATGACCGTGGGATTGCCCTTGATATGACGATGGTGGAGAATGCTATCGCTATGGATGAAAAATCCAAGGAGGAGCTTCATGCAGCATTGAAACGGATAACGAATCTGGAGAATCCAAACTCTGTTATGCAGATGAAGCAGTGGCTTTCAGAACATGGCATGGAAACGGATACGCTCGGCAAAAAGGCTGTGGCAGAACTGTTAAAGACAGCGCCTGCCCCATTAGCGGAGGTGCTTTCCCTCAGACAGCAACTTGCAAAATCATCGGTGAAGAAATACCAGGCAATGCAGAATGCAGTGTGTGCAGACGGCAGAGCCAGAGGAATGTTCCAATTTTACGGTGCGAACCGTTCCGGCAGATGGGCGGGCAGATTGATACAGCTACAGAACCTTCCTCAAAATCATATGCCGGACTTGGAACAGGCACGGGGATTGGTGCGGTCCGGGAACTTTGAGGCTTTGGAACTGTTATATGAAGATGTGCCGGATACACTGTCGCAGCTAATCCGTACTGCCTTTGTGCCGAAGGACGGGTATAAGTTTATCGTATCGGACTTTTCTGCGATTGAAGCAAGGGTATTGTCTTTCCTTGCAGGAGAGCAGTGGCGTATGGATGTTTTTGCAAATAGCGGAGACATTTATTGTGCATCGGCATCCACCATGTTTCATGTTCCTGTGGAAAAGCACGGTGTGAACGGACACCTTCGTCAAAAAGGAAAAATCGCAGAATTGGCTCTCGGCTATGGCGGTTCGGTGGGCGCTTTGAAAGCAATGGGTGCCTTGGATATGGGACTTATGGAAGAAGAACTCCAGCCACTGGTAGATGCGTGGCGTTCTTCCAATCCTCACATCGTGCAGTTCTGGTGGGATATTGACCGAGCCGTAAAAAATGCAGTAAAGCAGAAGATACCATCGGATATCGGGAACATTCATATTTTCTGTCAGAGTGGGATGCTGTTCATTCGTTTGCCCTCCGGCAGAACCTTATCCTATGTCAAACCACGCATGGGAGTGAACCAGTTCGGCTCCGAGAGCGTGACCTATGAGGGTGTCGGCAGTACGAAAAAGTGGGAGCGGATTGAAAGCTACGGTCCCAAGTTTGTGGAAAACATAGTGCAGGCAATTAGTCGGGATATTTTGATGTATGCCATGAAGACGCTTAGGCACTGTTTTATCGTGGCACATATCCATGATGAATTGGTAATTGAATGCAGCAGGAGTACTTTCCTTTCGGTTATCTGTGAACAGATGGGCAGAACGCCGGAATGGATAAAAGGACTGCTGCTTCGGGCAGACGGTTATGAGACTATGTTCTACAAAAAAGATTAAAAATATGGGGTTCGATTATTTCGGATTCTCCGCTTATAGGCAGAGGGATATATGTTCCTCTGCCTATAAAATTTTAAGGAGGAATTCGTAATGGACGAATTAATCAGAATCAATTTTGACAGTGACTGCCCTACTGTGAGTGGACGAGAACTTCATACTGCTTTGAAAATAGGCACCAAATATGCCGACTGGTTTAAGCGTATGTGTGATTATGGTTTTGCAGAAGGAATGGATTATCAGACTTGCTTCTCAAATTTGGGAAGCGAGATGCACGGGGGTCAAAACAAGATGGATCATCAGTTGACCATCGATATGGCAAAGCAGCTCTGTATGATTCAGCGTACCGACATTGGCAGACAGTTCCGTCAGTATTTCATCAAGGTGGAGGAATCCTGGAACTCGCCGGAGGCAGTAATGGCGAGAGCATTGCAGTTTGCGAATCATCAGCTGGCTCTTGTGAAACAGCAGAATGCGGAACTTGTCTGTACCATTGCCGTTCAGAATCAGCAGATTACCGAGATGAAGCCGAAGGCCAGTTATTATGATGTGGTTCTTAACTGCAAAGACCTGGTGGCTATATCCGTGATTGCAAAGGACTATGGTTGGAGTGCCAATCGCATGAACCGTTATCTCAGCGAACATGGTGTGCAGTATAAACAGGGTAAGATCTGGCTGCTTTATCAGAAATATGCGGAAAAAGGTTATACCAGCACCAAGACCTTCAGCACCCCAGGCGGAGATGGGGAGCTTCATAATCATGTTCATACCTATTGGACGCAGGCGGGCAGACTCTTTATCTATGGCTTACTGAAGGAAGATGGCATTGTTCCGCTGATGGAACAGGAGGTGTAATCGATGGGAATTGATAAGTACAATGCTGAGGGTTATTATGACCCAACTATTTATAACGCACTTACCAATATCCATCGTGATGAGATGGCAGCCGATAAAAAGGCTGCCTATCGTCCGTTGGTATATATTTGCAGCCATTATGCAGGAGATACGGTAAGGAATGTGGCAAACGCAAGGAAATACAGCCGTTTCGCTTTTGAACAGAAAGCCATTCCCATTGCAGCGCATCTGTTGTTTCCGCAATTTATGGATGATGACAATTCTGCAGAGCGTCAAGCGGCAATGCATTTTAATTATGTACTTCTGGGCAAATGTGAGGAACTGTGGGTGTTTGGAGATACCATTTCTGATGGAATGGCACATGAAATCGGCATAGCCAAAAAGCGCAGGCAGAAAATCAGATATTTTTCGGACGAATGTAAGGAGGTCAGACAATGAGAGTAACGCTGTATACGGCTAACTGTAAGGGCAATAAGAAAAACTGCATCTATCCCAATCGGTGCGTGATTGAAGATGAAGTTGATTTCATGGCGGCCGTGGGTTACGACCATGTGTGTGCCTGGTTTGATAAAAGCTACCGCAGTACCGATAATTGGACCTATGTCAATACTTTGGACAAAAAAAGTTGAAAGATTATGCTACTCTT
>OGUR01000123.1_pt1 | contig 56812 bp, 49 predicted proteins | sample 1574711 | NCBI WGS metagenome assembly OGUR01 (sample SAMEA2582152, study PRJEB24529) | metagenome | biome: Human gut stool | place: China | collected 2011
TTTCCTGTTTATGATGTTTTGCATAAATCCCATAGTAACGAACCATTTTGAAGTGTCTGTAAATAATGTATGCGAAATTCTGATTGACATACTCATAAAAGTGTCGCATTATTTTAATGTATCAATAGAGTCATCTTTTGGGGCTGACTGAAATAAAGCGTAAGATTGCAGGTCAGGTAGTTGTTAATAAGACCGTAGACGAATACTACGAATGAAACAGACCAGACGAAGAAAGGAAAAAATTATGCTAAGAGTTGCAATATGTGATGACGATGTAAGCTTTTCGGGGAAATTTGAAGAGATACTCTTAACTATAAAAAGAATCGAGCACATTGATTTTGAACCGGAGGTGTATTTTGATGGGAAGGAGTTGGTTAATGACATTTGTGTAAAAGGGAGAAAATATGACCTAATATTCCTCGATATAGAAATGAAAGAAATGGATGGCCTTACTGCAGCGAAGGAAATAAGGAAAAAGGATGAGTTAACAATGTTGGTTTATGTAACAAGTCATGAAAGCTATGCTGTCGAGGCTTATGAAGTACAGCCTTTTCAATTTCTTGTTAAGCCGATTGATTTTGAGTCTGTTCATAGATATTTTATGAAAGCATATGAAAAACTTACAACAGGTCCTCATTATTTTTTTTGTGGATTCAAGAAAGAATCATACATTTTGAGGATGAGTGACATCATGTATTTCAAAAGTAATCGGCGCATTATTCAAATTTACATGACAGATGGAAGTTGCTATAAATTTTATGGCAAGATGAATGAGCTTGAAGCTCGACTAAAATGTGAAAAGGCAGATTTCTGGAGAATACACCAATCATTTTTAGTTAATGTTAGATATATTGATATAATATCATATGATCAGATTGTCTTGAAAAATAAGAAGGCATTGTCAATCAGCGAAGACCGCAGAAAAACAATTGGAGAAAAATATTGCGATTATATAAAGGGGAATATCATTGAATAAAGCAGTATGGGATTTGATAATGGCGTTATTTATGTCTTGCTTATCAACATGGATACTAAAAGAATATCTTGGAATATTTTTGGAAAAGTTTAAGAGCGACTGGCTGTGTAATGTACGATTGGGAGTTTTCTTTTTATGGCAGGTTTGTTCTATTTTGGATATTTTTAAATGGCCCAAATACTGCATACTGACTATAAGCATATTGGCTGTATTAATTGTGTCTTTTAATTATGAGGGAAACTTAATCAAAAAATTAGTATTTACTATTGTTTATAATTCAATATGGATGTTAATCGAATTTCTAATAGGATTTATTTTTATAATAATAGGATTAAATTACATATCCCAGGAATTGCTTGGTTCTTTATTTTCCAAAGTAGTATTAATGATATTCGTAGAGGCGCTTAAACGTTTTTTCGGTAATGAAAAAATAAAGGAATTACCACATTCGTACAATATGATTCTGGTACTAATTCCATTAGGGAGTATGTTTGTTGTATACACTTCTTTTTTAATGAGTGCTGGAAGTCATAAACTATTACATATATTCTGGTCTTTCGTTTCTTTAGTAATTATGCTTTTAATTAATCTTCTCATATTTACTATTTATTTGAAGCTATCACAAGACTTGGAATTGCGGCAGAAGAATGTGGTATATAAGCAGGAGATAGATTTGTATAATAGGCATATTGAGGAAAAGGAAAATTCCATGTTGGAATTTCGTAAAGCTCGACATGATTTAAAAAACCAGTTAATATTTCTGTTGGAGCGGTGTGAAAGAAAAGAATATAAAGAAGTGGAGCAATTTCTGGAACAGTTGATTGAAAAAGCTCCTTTTGACAGCCTCACTATTTCAAAAACAGATAATTCAGTTGTGGATGCTTTAATCAATTATAAATATAGTATTGCAAAACGAATGGGAATTGATTTTATGGTAAAATTGGATATACCAATGCATTTGCCATATGATAATGCAGATATGTGTATCATTTTGGGAAATGCATTAGATAATGCTTTAGAGGCAAATCTTCGGTCAGAAATCAAGAAACGTTATATAAAATTAAATATGCGGATGGAAAATAATAATATTGCAATTATTGTTGAAAATTCATTTGATGGACATATAAATAAAAGCAAAAAGGGAAAATTTCTAACGGCAAAAACTGATAAATTGGACCATGGAATGGGTTTAGATTCTATTGAACGGTCGGTGAATAAGTATCATGGATTTATAAAAACAAGCTATACCGAAAATGTATTTGTTATAGAAGTCTTGTTATATGGTGAATAGAAATAATTACATTAAATATAGAAAAAGTTACATTGTATACGCACTTTCGATTTTTTCCTGTTAGAATAATAAAAAAGGAGGTCAATACCATGAAAAAAATAAAAGAATTTGTAACTCATCACATGAAGGTATCAAACACTTTGGCTTGTATGGCTTTAGCATTTGCATTTGTTGCAGCGAACAGTCCTTGCTGCTGTTTGTATCATCAGCCAGATAAACCTGATCTTAAAAGCTTGAGGAGGTTTTGATGGAGTGGTTGGCGGACAAACTGACCAATTATATTATCGATAAAAAGATCATAGGAAGAGAGAGTTATGAGGCATACCGATATGGAATGCTTACTGGTTTGGAGATGACTTTATGTATGGCTATATGCATTATTATAGCCATACATTTAAAGTCATTTTTAGAATTCGCCGTTTTAATAGCCATTTTCTTTTCTCTTAGGGCGTATGTTGGAGGTATCCATTTAAAACATTATCTAGCGTGTCTCATTTGCTCATGCTTAATTATTACACTACTATTGGTTAGCGCTCATTTGTGGAATCCGAATATACATGTGGCAGTAATTGTTACATTTGTTTCGTTGATTTTAATTAATCGCTTGGCTCCGATGTCAACAAAAGAAAGAGTTCATGATGTGGAGGAGTCAGTATTTTTTGATAAACAGCGAAAGCGTATTATATTTGGAATTGCTGTTTTAGATATTATATTTATAATATTAAAACTTAAAGTATTCTGGAGTTTGGTAATGTATACTATATTGGTCATATTATTATCAATGATTTTAGGAATTAGAAAAAATGGCTGTAGGTGAAAAAGTGATAAAGTATTATATAGAAGTTTGCTGCCTTTTTTTTGATAAAAATAGTGAAAGTATTGTTTCTAGGGGAAGAGGAAAGGATAGTTAGAAAAGCAGAGGAAATAAGAAGAACTGGCAGAACTGGAGTGATAAATTGAAATTAAATGAAAAATATAAAAATCTTTGAATAAGCTCTATAATACTTTCTTAGGCAATAAGGTGAATGAAATTTGGGCTTCATAAAGGGGTTTTATTAATGTAGGGGCTGCCATTAGGCGGTCCTTTTTGCTGTGTATAAGAAAAATGTCTATTTATATCAAAAAAATTGAAATGGAAAGTTACAGAAAAAAAGATATACGAAGATAATGTCAATAGGATAGTGTCAAGAGTTTTTCACAGATATAAATTTTGCCGTCTGTCGGCCGGCAGTCATTCAGCTATGTCATCAGAACCAGCAACTGCCTCCATCTCACGGAGATGATCCATGTTATATAGTGTTTGATTCCCCACGGGGGAAATAGCAAATTTCTGAGCAAAGAGAAAAATGATTGAAGAGATGGGAAAATAAAAAAATGACAATAATATACGATAAAGTTACATATGCAAAAATGTGACAAAAAGTGATGATATAATGGTGCCATACAGATTTACACAGAGGTTTTGTGAAGAATGTACAAAGTATAGAGAAAATAAAAAACACTGAGAGGAAAAGCTATGAATACAAATGAATATGTGTTAGGAACACAATTAGAATCATGGAATGGGAGTACAGCACAGTCTTTAACATTTATAGTTACAGAAGATTGTAATTTGAGGTGTAAATATTGTTATATAACGCATAAAGCCTCTAATAAAAGAATGAATTTTTCTGTTGCTAAAAAGTTTATTGATTATGTTTTAACTAGCGATATGATAAAACAAGATGCCGTTACATTAGACTTTATTGGTGGTGAGCCATTTCTGGAAATAGACTTAATTGACACAATATGCGACTATTTCAAATTAAAGACATACGAGATGGGAATATCTTGGTATTGGAATTATCGAATTAGCGTATGTACTAATGGCATAAATTATTCTGATAAAAGAATTCAAAATTTTATTTCAAAGAATAGAAATAAAATTAGTGTTACTATTACTATTGATGGAACTAAAGAAAAACATGATTTACAACGAGTATTTCCGGATGGAAGCGGATCTTACGAGATCGTAAAAAAGAACATAGAAATTTGGAAAAAACAATTTAATGCTTCAACCAAAGTTACTTTTGCAAGTGATGATTTAAAATATTTAAAAGATAGTATTATTGAACTTTGGAATGAAGGAATCCATGAAATTGCTGCAAATGTTGTATTTGAAGATGTTTGGAAAGAAAATGATGATAAATTGTATGAAGAACAATTGTGCAGTCTTGCAGATTATATTTTAGAGAATCATTTGTTTGATAAGTATAAATGCACTTTATTCGATGATTCTATTGGAGCTCCATATACAGAAGAAATGTTGAAATTAACAAGCTGTGGGGCTGGGAAAATGCTTGCTGTTGGTGTTGATGGCAAGTTGTATCCCTGTATGAGATATTGCAGCTATTCGTTAGATAATAAAGAGGAGTATGTGATAGGTCATGTTGATACAGGAATTGATTTTGATAAAGTTCGTCCTTTTGAAACAGTAACTTTTAGAATGCAAAGTGATGAGGAATGTTTGAATTGTAAGGTAGCGAGTGGCTGCAATTTCTGTCAAGGATTTAATTATGATAATGCTGATACTGCTACCAATTTCCAAAGGGCAAAATATATATGTAAAATGCATAAAGCGCGTGTTAAAGCCAATAATTATTATTTCGCCAAGCTATACAATATGTATGGGATTGAGAGAAAGAATTGGAGTAACGAATCTTACTCAATGAATTTTTTGTTATCCAATGATTATGTTGCATGTTGTATGGAAGGTGGCATAAAAAATGAAAAAGTTAGCAGCTTAATGAATAAGGAAACTTTGCTAAATGGATTAAAATATACAAGAGAAAATTTTTATCGTCCTGTGTTTATTCATTCAAAAAACGATGATGAGCTTATTCAGTGTGAAGAGTTCAATGAGTATAGAATACTGCATATTGTTCCAGAAAAACTTTACAAAGCGAGTAAAAAGATATATAGAGATGTTTTACCCGTATTCTCATCAGAAGATATAAAAAATGGTGAGATTGAATATGAACATATGGATAATGTTTTGCTTAATATTTCACAGAAAGATATTGCAACATTATACCAATGTATTCAGAAATTATGGGATTATACAAGTAGAATCAATATCAATATAACAGCTTTAGATAAAAATTTTGATTTGAATTTATACAAGAAAGAACTAGAGAAAATAAAAAATGATATTGTTCAAGATATACATGAAAATAAATATATTAATCGAGAAGTGAATGTTTTAACAGATATCCTCTTTATAGACCAACATAATAATTGTGGAGCGGGAGAAAAGTCCATTACCTTGGGAACAGACGAAAACTTTTACGTTTGTCCGGCGTTTTTTTCTGATGAAAAAGAGAAACCTATAGGTAATTTGGAGATGGGGATTGCTAATTTTCCGAACAGGCAACTTTACACACAAGCATTTGCTCCAATTTGTAATTGCTGTGATGCTTATCAGTGTGTAAATTGTTCTTACCATAACAAAAAGTATACTACTGAAGTAAATATACCTGCAGCCATACAATGTCAAAAAAGTTGGATTGAAAAAAAGGTATCAGCAGAGATTGTGAGAGAATGCCAGGAGGTAAAAGAATATTTCAATTCAATAGAAGAGGAGTGCTACATTGATCCTATTAATAAATTGAGAGAGCAATTACATAATGAAAAAATAGGATATTATACTGTTTAGTAACTTATAGCATCCTCCACTATATGGGTAAATGATAACCGACCAAAAAAAATGCTGTTTGATAGATAATAGCAAATGAGGTATCACTATAAAACAAATAACATTACATAATATATCAATAATTCACTACAACATATGTTAGATTCTGAAATAAAAAACAGGTCATGAAAAGGAGAAAAGTATGTTGGAAATAATAGGTAAAGTAACAAAACAGGAAAAAGATGAGTTGCTAGAATTATATGAAAAAAAGGGGGCTTTAGAAAATTTGAAAGTTCTTAACTTAGAAGAGGCAGTGGGTAAGAAAATCGATAAAGATTTAGAAGATATTCAATGTCTCATGCAAGATTGGTGGCAAAGTCATGCAGAAAAGTATAGTTGGAAAGGGAAAGGTAGTAATAAACATTGGGAAATATCGTTCTTAACCGGAGAAATTATTTTGGTGTAAATCAAAGGCGGTCTACTGTGAATGAATAAAAAAATCATAAAAGAGTATTTTGCTCCTAAAAAATATGCCTTGCTAAGATTAAGTTCATTAATTTTGTTTGGGACAGTTGTCGGAAGCATTACACCATATTTATTTGGTAAAGTAATTGACTTGATTGTGTCAGGTAATGGCTCTAAAATCTTTGGTGTAATGCTTATAATGCTAATGCTGGAAATTATTAGTTCAGTTCTATCTTCAGCAGAAAATTATTTTGGGAGCAAAATTACTTTGGAAATTTCTAATAGCATAAAAAAAGATTTACTGAACAGAATTGTTTGTATGGATATGTGCCGATTAGACACTTATTTAAAAGGTGAATTAATAAATCGCTTAGAAGGAGATGCAAGCTCTATTTCAAGTGCATATATTCAATTTATAACTGGAATATTGCAAATTGTAGTTAGTGTTATTGTATCACTTTATTTCGCGATATTGCTCTCAAGGGAATTAACAATTGTATTCATCTTTTTTTTCCCGTTATTATATGCGGGAACAATGGTATTGAAAAAAAAATATCAGCATTCTATAGAAAAAACAAAAAATTTCACGGATAAGTATCTTGGAATTATAAATGAGTTATTTAACAATTTAGATGGTGTAAAAAGTTGTGTACTGGAATCTGTGATTCATAAAAAAATGAATTGGATGTTTTGTGAAAATGAAAAATTATCGAAAAGGTATTACTTAATCCAAGGACAGATGAATTTTAATCAGAATTTGATTAACGCAATTTTTGATTTTACCATAATCTGTGTTGCTGGTATTTTAATATCTCATGGCCAATTATCCATTGGAAATTATGTATCATTTAATCAATATATAAGTAATTTAATTCGATCAGCTTCACAGGTTATAGGCTTTGTAATTGGCTTAACAGCTTGTAATGTTAGTATAGAACGTATTAAAGAAATATTAAACGAGCCGATTGAAGAGATTGAAGAGAAAAATGAACACGTGGAAGTTATTAATAGTATAAAATTTGAATCCATATATTTTGGTTATAATAATCGACAGATTCTAAAAAATTTAAATTTATCTATTAGTAAAGCTGGCATGTATGCGATTGTTGGGAGAAACGGATGCGGAAAAAGCACATTGATAAAACTTATATTAAAGCTATATAGACAAGAAAGAGGAAATATTTATATCAATGATAAGAATGTGGAAAGGTTTTGTTTGGGCGATTTAAGAAAGCACATTAGTTATATTGCTAAAGAACCGTTTTTACTAAATGAAACCATTCGTTATAATATGACGCTAGGCAAGAATATAGATGATAGCAAACTAAATGAAATATGTGAGAGATTAGATTTGTTGGATTTTATAAGTAATTTGTCTGGTAAATATGATGAAGTTATCGGAGAAAATGGTCTTGTTTTATCTAGTGGGACAAAACAAAAATTGGCAATTGCTAGAGCATTGCTTCAAGATACGTCTTTATGGTTATGTGATGAAATAACATCGGATTTAGATGGAAAAGTAGAAAATAAAATTATTAATTTAATTAGAGAACTAGCGAAACATAAGATTATTATACTTATAAGTCATAAATTATCAACAATAGAAAAAAGTGACAGTATTTTTCTGTTGGATAATGGAAAAATTATAGATTTTGGAACGAATGAAGAACTATTCAAAAGATGCAAACTGTATCAACAAATATTTGATAGTTCAGGATTAACTTGCTAAATATTATTATTTATAATATTTAAATAAAAAGAAAGGAGATAAACATCATGAGTAGTTTATATGAAAGCAAAACGAAAAAACGTAACGAAATAGGCCCAAGGGTATGGTGTCCTTGTGAGGGGTCATGTACGGCAGGTTGTCAAGGAACTTGTAGGTGGACAATGGGAGCAGGTTGATCTTAAAGAGTACAGTGTTATTTCCGATTGAGGTAATAGGGTGGTTGTGTTAAAAAAATATTCTTTTTATGGTCACAGTCTAAACTTTAATGAAGAATACTGTATGTGAACGAATCCTATAGTAACTAAAAAAGTAAAACATGAATGGAAGGAGGAATCTGAAATGAATTACGAGAGCAAATTAGGTAAAAAAGAAAGCATAATCGAACCGAGATTTTGTTTGGCCTGCTATCATGCATGTAGTGGAAGTTGCAGTGGAAGCTGTGATGGTTCATGCAATACAAACTGTGGCTCTTTTTGCATTGACCAGTGTTCTGGTAGTGCATATAAGTAACCTTAAAAAAGAAAGGTTCTAAAGTGTTAAAAATAATTATAGAACACTTTGCTACATAACTGGCAAAAGGCAGAATGGTCGTGCCTCTTATTTTCCTGTTTTTATACGAAAACAAGAGGCACGCTATCTACAATTTTTAAACACTTAATATAAAATATGAAAAAAAATAATATAATTTTTAACCTTACTGAAAGAAAAGAAAAAACAAAGGCTAGTATAATTCCATTATTTATCAATTGCATTATTTCTATATTTTCATTATGTTTTTCAGTAAATATTTTTTTCTATTTTCATACATTCATTAAGGATGTTTTGTTAGAAAAATTTTTATTTGTAATTATGAGCGGGTTAGCTTTAACATTTATTGCTGCATTGCGATTTTCATTTTATTCATTTATAAAAGCGCTTGCAGAAAAATATAAATTGCTGTTAATACTTGGAATTAAGTCAAGAGATTTTTGGCAGTTAGCTATCAAAGAGTATTTTTCAATGGTATTTTTTATGGGGTTCAAAGTGATTTTGATTTGCAATGTAATATGTAGTACAATTTCATGTGTGCTTTTTTACAACAGTTCCAATTTCAATATTTTAATAGTAGGTAAGCAATTTACGCTAACAGTAATTATTGTATTTATATTATATGTAATTCTATTATTATTAACTATGATTGTTATTATATACTATAGACAAAAAAGAAGTCTGATTGACTTTTTTGAACAATGTACTCAAGATTTATCAAAAGGACATAAAAATAGATATGGCCATCTCTGGATGCCAATATTTGGACTTACACTTTTATTTTTTTCATTTTTATTGTTAATAAATTTTAAAGTAGAGAAAATGATTGTTGCTATTTTTTTAAATATGATTGGTGCTTTTCTGGTTATTCATTCAGATGGCTATTTGATAAAAAAGTTAATGAAAAAAATTAAGCATGTATACTATAAAAAAATACTTATTTGGACTGATTTAATATATCAATATAAAATTAATTCATATATTATTTTTATTTTATATACCTTAAATTTTTTTCTTGTATATTTTATGGGGGGGCTGTTTGTATCAGTAAATTCAGGACAAGATATGACAACAAAATATCCATATGAGATAATTGTGTATGGTGATAGTAACTCGAGCTTGCATAATGGCTATCAAATTTTATCAGTCAATGTTGATGGTTACGGTGCTGCTACTGCACTCTCAAACAATGATTTTAATACTATAATGAAGACAGATATTGAATTAAAAGAGGGAGAAATTCTTTTTTTTGATCAAAGAGAAAAAGGTAGTAACGTGCCAATAACAGAACAAGAAATTAGTATTATAAGTAAAGATAAAAATGAAAAATACTTAAGTTATAGAGTGAAAAAAGCAGAATGGAAAGTGATTTTCGGTCAAAATATTTTACAGGAATTGAATGGAATAATAATTTTTAATAATAAAGATTTTAAGTTATTAGAGAGTGCAGCAGGAATGAAGAAGTTTATATTTATATCAGAACAGTCAGTAGATATAAGCGACCTCCAGATAGGCAATGAAACATTATATTGGAATAGAACGCAACAAATAGAAAAAGAGCATTTTGAAAACAAGTTGCTTATTGTGTTAATATATATGATTAGTTTGATTTTAATTTTACAAAGTCAGGCATTTATTTTTACGAAACAGATTGTAAACTTAAAAGAAGAGTGTTATCGCTATGATGTATTAAAACAACTTGGAATTAAGTCAAAAGATTTGGCTGAAATTATAGAGAAAAAAATTACAGGTATTTTAATAATACCAGGTGTTTTGGCTATTATAAATGGAATTATATTTTTCGTAATGGATATCGGTCAGGAGCCAGGAGGATTTACATTACCGTTATTATTGAATTATGGAGTAGTAATAATGGTTTTTATTTTCATACAAATATTAGGCTGCTATTTTATTAACCAAAGAGTTAAGAAAATATATATGAACAGAGTATAAGTGTTGAGGAGATGCATTATGTGTATTTTTAAAATTGTAAATTTGGTGAAAACTTATAGTGTTAAGAATGAGTCATCCATTGATAGTGATATAACTGTGATACAGGACGTTTCGATAGAAATTAAAAAAGGTGAAATGTTAGGGATTATAGGTAAATCAGGATGCGGTAAAACTACATTATTAAAAATAATGGGGGGTATGTCAGCACCTACAAGTGGTAGGGTTTTTTATCAAGATGAAGATATTTACCAATACTCTAACGAAAAATTAGAAGATTATAGGCGCTTAAGTGTGGGCACTATTTTTCAGGATTATAAGTTACTTGATAATATGTCAATTCGAGAAAATATTATTGTACCAGCAATTTTGAATCATGAAGATATAAACCACGCAATTAATAAAGCAGAAAAAGTGGCTGCAACTTTAGGGATTGAGGGTATGATGGATCGTTATCCATATGAATTATCTGGAGGCGAAAAACAAAGAGCGGCAATTAGCAGGGCATTGATGAATGATCCCAATGTTATTTTGGCAGATGAACCAACAGGAAACTTAGACCCCAAAACCACTATGGAAGTTTTAGAACTATTATTAGAGATAAAAAATAATTTAAAAAAAACTATTATTATTGTTACTCATGATATGGAAATTGGAGAATACTGCGATAGCATAATAAAAATGAACCAAGGTAAAATTGTAACAGCTAATTAGTTATACGGTATCGGATACATGACGCGAGGGATAGTGAATTGAAGAAATAACATTATGGGAAGGAGGAATGCTAAAACCTTTAAATAAAGCTACTGCTATAGATTCATAACGGCGGAAGACTCAAGTAATCGCCGGGCAAGGACAACAATAAGGGGTGCCGCACGAATATGGTGTGGCACCCCTTTTATCATTCATGTTTACTGCGCCCCCGGACTCACCTGCATCGGAGATCCCGTAGTAGGTGCCGGACTGGTCTGTGTGTTTGGCGACACATAGCCGGGGCCGTAAGGCAGTGTTCCCGGAGCTACCGTCTCCGGCAGTCCGGTGTCATCCGTAGGCGGGATAATGACAGACGCCTCGGTGTGGATCGGGCAGTAGCCCGGCATTGCAAATACGGAATCGTCCGTAGTACCTTCTTCGCCGGCCGGCAGCGCCATAAATACGGCGGTCGTCCGTTCCGGACAGAATGGGGTGGGCAGACAGTGGGATTCCGCGCATACCGTCGCGCGCACGTGATTGTTGCACACGTCCGTGGGAACGGTTCCCTTGGCAAAATATTCCGTGTATACCGCGTTGCCTCTCGGGTCGTTGGTGCAGACGCCGGAGACGGGGAGTTTGCCGGATTTACGGCAGATCTGTGCGGTCTCCACGCTGTCCGGAACCGTAAATCCGGGATCGGACATTCCTTCGTGAACGCGGGTCATGATCTTTTTCCAGATGGCCTTATGGAAGGTCGTTCCGCCGTTCTGTTTGGTCAGCTTCTGGTTGCTGTCACAGCCGCCCCAGATTCCGGCGGTATAGTACGGAGTATATCCGACGAACCAGATATCATTGTTGGAAGTAGTCGTTCCGCTCTTGCCGGCATTGGACATGCCGGGAATATTGGCCGATGAGCTGGTAGAGCTGGGGCCGGCGCCCGGACGGGCAAACTTTCGGCTGCTTTCCATGGAATCCGCCATGGCATCCGTCAACAGGAATGCCGTGGAATCTTTTAACACGCGGTGGGTCTCAGGTGTATTGTCGATCAGCACCTTGCCGTCGTGATCGATAATCTTCGTAAAGAACACCGGCTTTGTGTAGACGCCGCCGTTGGCGATAGTGGCATAGGCCGCCGTCATCTCCAGGTTGGACACGCCGTCGGTGATCCCACCCAGGGCCAGAGCCGCGTTGTAGTCCGTATCGGTCAGCGATGTGATGCCGAAGTTCTTCGCGTATTCCACACCGAGCTGCGGTGTAACGGTCTCCATCAGACAGCGGACCGCAATGACGTTCATGGAATAGATGATACCGTCCCGGATGCTGGAATAGCCCTGATAACCGGAGCTGTACCAGTTGGAGAAGGTCTTCTTGCCAACCGTGAAAACCGAATCGTAATAGACAGTACCCAGCGTCGCGCCGCACGTATCCATGGCGGGGGCAAACGCAGTCAGCACCTTGAAGGTGGAACCGGGCTGACGAAGGGTGTTGCTGGCACGGTTTAGAGTAAGACTCGCGGTCTTTTCCCCGCGCCCTCCGGCGATGGCCTTTACCTGTCCCGTCTTCTGATCCATGATCACGAAGGAGGCCTGAGGCTGAAGCGTCTTGTGAAGGGATTCACCGATGACAGTGTCGCCTTCCTTTAAAATACTGTTCTTGTAATTGTCTATATCGGCCTGTATCTTTTCTTCGCTGTCGTACAGACCGTCATAGCCGCTGTCCCCGTTGTCACGGTGGTAGCGTTTCAAATTCTCTTCGGAGTAGTGGGTGGTGGTACCGTCTGCCCCGGTGACGGAAAGTCTGTATTCGATGGAATAGCGGGCCGCCGAATAGTTGTCGGGGTTGTTGATCTCCTCATCTACGATGGACTGAATCGTGGGGTCCTGTGTCGTATAGATGGAGAGGCCGCCGGAATACAGCATGTTGTGGGCCTGGGTGTTGGTGTAGCCAAGCTTTTCCTTCATGGCATCCTGCACCTGTTCCACCAGCTCGTCCGTGAAATAGCTGTAAGGTGTGGAAGTCTCTTTGGTGACAATCTCCACATCCTGAATCCTGGAATAGACGTCGTCCGCCAGCGCTTCCTCCTGCTCTTCCTTGGAGATATAGCCCTGATCCACCATATACTGCAGGATGACCTTCTGCTTGTCGGAGTTGGCCTTCTGTCCGGTAACCGGATTGAATTTTGACGGGTTCTGGGTGATGCCCGCAAGCACGGCGCATTCGGACAGCGTTAAGTCGGACACCTCTTTATTAAAATATCTCCTTGCCGCTACCTTGACGCCCAGAGAATTCTTTCCCAGGTTGATCGTGTTTAAGTAGTTGGTAATGATCTGCTCTTTTGACATGGCGCTGTCCAGTTTGACGGCCAGATACCATTCCTGCATCTTCCGTTCCAGCCGTTCCCCGAAGCTTTTTTCCATTCCCCCGCCAAAAACGCTGTTTTTAATCAGCTGCTGGGTGATGGTACTTCCGCCGCCGGCAGAGGAATCGCCTGTCAGCACGCCTTTTACCGCACGCATGATGGAGCGCAGATCAATTCCGTTGTGCTCCCAGAATCTTGCATCTTCATATGCTACGAACGCATTGATTAAGTTCTTGGGCAGTTCGTCGTAGCTTGCCTCCTCGCGGTTGGAACCGGCGGTGACGAGAGTCTCGGTCACATTACCGGCACTGTCATACACCGTAGTGGCGTATTCGTTTGGAACAATGGTTGCGATATCGACGTCAGGAGCATTGTCTATGATTCCTTTAACCATGCCAAATCCGATACTCCCGGCGACTACCAGGCAGAACAGGCACAGCACGAACAGACTCTTTAAAAAGGCAAGAAAAACCCGGCTGGTGTATTTCTTCGCTTTTGAATTGACGGATTTGATCTTTTTCTCCGTCTCATGTTTGCCATAGTTCATAGGAAACCTCCTTTACCGAATCATTATACCAGAGAATGAAAATCAATTCAACACTTACCAGTTTTGGAAGAAATTGCAAAGATTATACGTGGATTCAAACTAATTACTAAACTCTCATCTGAAATGTGGAACGTCCGAATTGCTTTTTTAATAATTTAAATTATGATAATACCTGAAGAAAATTATATAAAAGTGATATATTTTGGATATGTTATTCTGAAAATACTGGTTATAATGAATGTAAAGCTGGCCGGCTGATAATGAAAAACAGAAAATATATACAAAAAACTATATATAAGAACTGAAAAAGCGAGGTGTTCAGACATATTATGAAAATTGGAATCCATTTTGGGCATTGGGGAAGTTTTTATGGTCAGTTAGGCGTTCGGGAGTGTTTGAAACAGGCAAAAAAAGCCGGAGCTGACGTTTTAGAGTTTTTCCCCACGGAAGAGATGTTCGCACTGGAAAAAGAAAAAATAAGGGATTTAAAGAAGTATATGGAGGAGCTCGCCATTGCACCGGCGTTTACCTTTGGATATCCGGCTGGATGGGATATGGCCGGCGAGGACGAAGTACTCAGAGAAAAAGCGACAGAGCATTTAAAACGAGTCATAGAGGCAATGGGAATACTGGGAGCGGGGGATATTGGCGGAATTGTATATTCCAACTGGCCGGCCGACTATTCTGATCATATCATCGAACCGGACGAGAAAAAGAGAAAAACGGAAAACTGCGTTGACAGCCTGAGAAAAGTGATGAAAACGGCAGAAAATAATGGAGTGACTGTAAATCTGGAGATTGTAAACCGTTTTGAACATTATCTTATGAATACAGCCGCAGAGGGGATGGCGGTCTGTAAGGCGGTAGGAAGTCCTAACTGCAAACTGCTCCTGGACTGTTTTCATATGAACATCGAGGAGGATAATATTCCGGAAGCGATACGAAGTGCGAAAGGATATATCGGTCATTTTCATGTGAGCGAGCCAAACCGGAAAGTACCATATCACTCGGACCGCATTCCGTGGAGAGAGGTCGGACAGGCGCTGAAGGATATCGGATACGATAAGGCTGTTATTGTAGAATCCTTTTACAAGGCCGGCGGGGAACAGGGACATAATATGAGAATGTGGAGAGATCTTGCAGAAGACCTTTCGCTCGAAGGACGGTTAAAACTGGCCTCTGAAGGGATTCAGTATATTCGGGAACAATTTGGAGGGACTAGAGATGATTTTTGACAGAATGAGCTTGAAATCCAAGACAGCAATCGTAACAGGAGCCGCCCATGGAATCGGAAGAGCCTGTGCGCTGGCACTCGCAGAGGCTGGTGCGGATGTAGCGGTGATCGACTTAAAAGATACGGTATTTAAAACAGCAGATGAAATACGGGCGCTGGGCAGAAAAACGATCCCTGTAATTGCAGATATTTCCGATGAAGAGCAGATGAACGAAGCGATTGAACGAATCATTAGGGAATGGGGAAAGTTAAATATCTGTTTTTGTAATGCGGGCACCTTTCAGGACATTCCGGCGGAGGACATGCCGCTGGAAGAATTTGAGCGGGTGATCAGAGTAAACTTGACAGGTGCATTTATCACCGCAAGAGCGGCGGGGAAAGCCATGATACAGGGAAATATTCCGGGATCTATCATATTGACGGCATCCATGTCGGGACATATTGCGAATATTCCGCAGTGCCAGTGTGCGTATAATTCCTCAAAAGCAGGAGTTATCATGCTGGGCAAGAGTCTGGCAATCGAGTGGGCCAGACATAAAATTCGCGTGAACACAATCAGTCCGGGCTATATCAGAACATGGAGCGATGAACCGTTAAAGCCCGAGGAGGTGGGGACTTCTAATTTTGAGCAGTGGACGCCGCTGCGCCGTTTTGGAAGTGCAGATGAGATTCAGGGATTGATTGTTTACCTGGCTGGGGATACCTCGGGTTTTGTCACTGGTTCTGATTATGTAATTGACGGGGGTTATACCGCATTTTAAGGAGGAGAATATGATGATGAAATATAGTAAGAGAGTAGCAGGAATTATTTTGTGTGCGGCCATGGCAGGAAATTTACTGGCCGGGTGCAGTGCAAATCAGAAGACGGAGACGGCAGCAGATAAAGCAGAAAGTGAAGTTTCCCAGACTCAACAGCCATCAGAAAAAACGTCGGAAAAGCCATCGGCCAATGTACCTAAAATTCGTCTGGTAAGCTGGCAGACTCCGTCGGACCCCAAGACAAAGCCGGTATATGATGCAGTCATGGAATTTGCCGAAGCGCACAAGTCAGAATTTACGTTGGAACATGAAAATATTCTGGGCGATGAACTGAAGGCAAAAATTAAGACAGATGTAGCCAGCAACACGGTTCCTGATGTGTTTCTGTATTGGGGAAGCGGAGGCAATTCAGCTATGCTGCTGGATGCAGATGTGATTATTCCTTTTGATGAATACCTGGAAGCTTCTGCAAAGATTAAGCGGGATTTATTTCCGGAGGAGTCCTTTGCACGAACATCGTCAGGTGAAACGCTGGCGACCATTACCCTGGGCATGGAATATGGGGTATGGTTCTGTAATCAGGAGCTGTTTGACAAATATCAGTTGAAACTGCCGGAAACTCTTGACGATATGATTGAAGCTGGAAAGGTATTTAATGAAAATGGAATCGTTCCGTTTGCGATGGGATCGAAAGGGGGTAATCCGGCTCATGAATTTGTTGCAGAAATCTTAGGCCAGATGCCGAACTGTGAAGAAGATTTCCGTATCATCAACGAAGAGTATACGGTTGACACGCCAAACATTAGAAAAACGCTTGAAATCATCGAGAACATGCGGGAAAATCACCTGTTCCCTGCCGATACAATTTCCATCGGAGATTGGAACCAGCATTTTGCCATGTACAATGAAGGGAAGGCCGCGATGATTTATGCCTGGACCTGGCAGCTGTCTAATATGTCACAGGAAATGGCAGATAAAACAGTGATTATTCCAGCCCCGATCATGCCGGGAGGAACGAGAGATACGGCTAATTTTGCAAGATCCGGCGGAGATATGGGATATGTAATTTCCAGAAACGCATGGGAGGACCCTGCAAAGAGGGAGGCGATTATTACACTGGTTGACTATCTCTACTCCAAAGAAATTCAGGAATTAAGCTTATACAGCGGCGGTGGTATTCCATCCAGACTGGACATCGAAGTGGATGCTTCCAAGGTATCAAAAGCGAAGCTGGCAGATGTAATCAATTTTGCAAAAGGAAAAGAGTCGTGCCCCAATCTGCCTCAGGCATGCCCGAAAACAGAGTGCTGGACTGATTTTGCAGATGGAATTGATGAGTTGATGGCGGGAATCAGCACGCCGGAACAGGTAATTGAAAATATAGACAAGTCACTTGCTGCAGCAAAGGATGAATAATCATGACAATGTCCGGGAACCCATCACATGCATGGTTTCCCGGATCACATGAGAAAGGGGTAGTATGAATCAGAAGAACAGTAAGAGAGACAGGGCTAAAAATGGAAAATGGACTTTTTCTATCAGTTTTCTTTTTCCGGCGTTTATCCTGTATACAGTCTTCTTAATTCTGCCTATGCTTGCATCGCTCTACTTCTCTGTTTTGAAATGGGATGGAATAACAACTGCAAAATTCGTAGGCACCAAAAACTTCGTGGACTTATTCACCAATGACAGATATTTTATGAAGGTAATCCTTAATACGGTAAAAAGCATGGCAGCCGGAGCCTGTATCCAGCTTCCTCTGGCTATGATCCTCGCTTATCTTGTCTATCGTACCACACGTGGCTTCCATTTTTTTCAGTCCGTCTATTTTGTACCGGTTGTCATATCCGCTACAGTAATCGGTCTCATGTTTTCCCTGTTTTTTAATCCCTCCTTTGGACCTGTTAATGCCTTTTTCGAGGCGGTGGGATTAAAAGGACTGATAAAGAACTGGCTGACGGATCCGGGGGTTGTACTGTTTTCTGTTATTATGCCTGGCATATGGCAGTATATTGGGTATCATTTCATTATTTTACTGGCAGGAATGCAGTCAATACCAAGGGAAATTATCGAGAGTGCTTACATAGACGGAGCAAATTCCGTAGACATTTTTTTTCAGGTCGTTATTCCAAATATCAAAGGAATGATACAGGTCTGCCTTGTCATTTGTCTGACGGGGGCGATCAAGACCTTCGATATCCCTTATCTGATGACCCAGGGCGGGCCGGGGGCTGAAAGTACATTTCTGTCTATCTATATGTATAAAGAGGCTTTTGTGGACTCTTCCATCGGCAGAGGTACTGCGGTGGCTGTTTGTATGCTGGTATTAGCGCTGACTGTCACATTTTTGGTAAATGGTGTTTTTACATTTTTAAATAGAAAGGATTAGGGCAGTTTTATGAAAAGAAGATGGAATCCTTTTAAAATTCTGCGATATGCGGTGCTCATATTCATGGCGATCCTGACGCTGTACCCATTATTCTGGATTGGGATATGTTCTTTAAAATCGAGCGAGGAAATCTACGGTTCCCCTTTCGGGCTGCCGAAAAATCCTGAATGGGAAAATTATGCCGAGAGCTGGCAGGCGGCGGATATACCGGTCCATTTACTCAACAGCATTCTTTATGCGGCTGTTGCAGTCACGGTGGTAATGGTCTTAAGCGCTATGAGTGCCTATATTATTGCGAAGGTGTGGAAAAATAAAAGTATCTACAATTATTATTCCCTGGGGATCATGATACCGATTAATGCGATTATTATTCCGTTTATTCTTATATTCCGGAGTGTGCGGATTTTAAATACCAGAGCGGGCATTATTCTGGCTTTTATTGTTACAAATCTGGCCTTCAGCATATTTATACTGGTTCCCTTTATGAAGGGACTGCCCGACGAGCTGGAGGATGCCGCCAGAATAGACGGCTGCAACCGGCTGCAGACATTTGTCAAAATTATGCTGCCATTGTCCAAGGCCGGTTTGGCTACGGTAGGGACGTTTGTTTTGATTAACTGCTGGAACGATCTTTTTTTAAGTCTCCTGATTGTTTCAAAGCAGAATTTAATAACGTTAAATCAGGTGTGTTATAACATGCGGTCACAGTATGCCGCCGATTATGGTCTTATAACGGCTACGGTTATGATTATGGTAATTCCGGTCATCATCTGCTACGCTCTGTTTCAAAAGCAGATTGTCAAGGGGATGACAGCGGGATCCATAAAGGGATAGAACGAGACAGAAATGTATGATGAGAGAGGAGAAACAGCATGCTACAGTATGATAAAAAGCTGGCAGAGGATGGATATTACGTAACGAAATATGAGGATCGGTTTTTCTGGGACACACCGGAAAATCTTGCGCTGTATTCATATGGTACGAAAGATGGATGGAAAAAATATGAGGGCAATCCGGTTTTAGGCGGAGAGTATGGGACTTGCTTTGATTTGTCTGTGTTGAGGGAAGATGGACTATTTAAAATGTGGTTTTCCTGGAGACCGCATGAGTGTATCGCATACAGTGAGAGCAGGGATGGACTTTCCTGGACGCCTCCCGTTGAGGTATTGCGGCCAAATCCGGAATCGGAATGGGATGCGGATGAATTAAACCGTCCGAGTGTTATAAAGAAGGAGGGGCGCTATGAGATGTGGTATTCGGGGCAGATGAAGCCATACACCAATGAAGGACGTTCCTGCATCGGATATGCGGTAAGCAGAGACGGCCTCCAGTGGGAGCGTTTTACCTCTCCGGTCATGATTCCCGACCAGCCATGGGAACAGAATTCCATTATGTGTCCTCATGTTCTTTATGACGAAGAGACCAGGCTTTATAAGATGTGGTACAGCGGCGGCGGAAATCATGAGCCAGATGCAATCGGATACGCAGAGAGCCAGGACGGAAGGCTGTGGAAGAAAGCGGAAGTCAATCCGGTCATGGAGAAGAGTGAAAACCCATGGGAGCGGTTAAAAACGGCGGCTTGCCAGGTCCTCAAATGGAAAGATTACTATTATATGTTCTACATAGGTTTCATCCACGTGGATCGTGCCGCAATAGGACTCGCCAGATCGAAGGACGGAATTACGGGCTGGGAAAGATATCCCAAAAATCCGCTCATAGCTCCGGATACAGGCGGATTTGATGAAAAAGCAGTGTATAAACCGTATGTGATGAGAGTGGGAAAGGGGTGGATGATGTGGTATAATGGTGCAAAGTATTTGCCTGAAGGAGAGGAGCTCGTGATTGAGCAGATCGGGGCAGCCTTCCTGGATCGGGAGGAGCTTTGGGAAGTTTAAGGGCAATGATATCTGGAAGGAGGCTCTGTTATGCAGAAAACAATAAAATCCGATATGATCCGGTCGAACCTCATTATGATTTTACTGGTAACCGTCTGCATAAGCGGCCTTCATCTGTATCAGATTTATCATTATACCATCCGTCAGAATCAGAAAGAGATTATGACCATGTCGGAACAGGCCCAAAATGGTCTGAATTATATGTTAAATCAGCTTGATGTGCTTCAGTATCAAATTGTAGACAGTCTGACCCAGTCAGCTGAATACGATAGAAACAGCCGTGACTGGACCCGGGAAAGCATTGAATTTTTAAAGAATACGGAAAACCAGTTGCAGACATTCCGGCGTGCTGTGCCGTTTGTAACGAATATTTACTGGCTGGATAATTACGGAAAGCTGTTCACTACGGATTCATTTGTCAATCGGGAACTGTTTGAAGAAAGCCAGACACTTTACCGTCTGGAACAAGAAGTGAAAGATGCCTGTTACGTTCCTCCGTTCACTCCGGAATACCAAATGGAAGGGGATAACGTTTCCGTTTTTTCATACCTGAAAAACGTTTATCGAATGAACAGAGGAAGAGAAAAAAGAGGAGTTCTGCAGATTGATATGAGAACTTCTTATCTGGAAGAGCTGCTGACACTGATTAATGATAATCAGTATTGTCTGGCATACATCACGACAGAGGATGGTTCGTTATTTTGGTTTCCGGATCATCTCTACCAGGAGAATGGAGCGGATTATGACCTGGTTTATCCATTAAATAATGGCTGGCAGCTGCGGGTAAGATACAGCAATGCATTTGCACGAAGAAGCCTGAAGAATAACCTGATGTCTTCGATCATTCTCCTGTTTATCATAATACCATTATCCATTCTCAGTGTCTATAAGTATTCCGGTTACTTAACCGGCCCCTTGCAGAAGCTGACAAAAAGAATGAAGAAGCTGGAGTCCGGTGAATTAATCGAGATTCACACGATCAGCAGATTCGAAGAAATACGTATACTGGAACAGGGATATAACTCAATGATAGCAAAAATGGATGATATGATGGCGAAAATGACAGAAATCAGAACGGAGAATATTAATGCGAAGCTTTTGGCTTTACAGGCACAGATTAACCCTCATTTTCTGGCCAATTCCTTTGAACTGATCCGAAGCCTTGCAATTCAGAAGAACAGCAGTGATATAGAGAGTATTACCGAGGCGCTGGCCATGATGTATCGGTACATTTTGAATGAAAGTCAGGATAAAGTAACCTTTGAAGAGGAACTGGCTTATGTGAAAAACTACATCAGGATTCAGGAGTACCGCTTTGAACAGTCCATCCAGGTGCTTTACCGGGTGGCTCCAGAGGCGTTGTCATGCAGAATGGCACGTCTCTTAATCCAGCCTCTCGTAGAAAATGCATTTATCCATGGGCTGGAACTGAAAGAAGGGGTACGGTGGATTATGATAACCGGTACAGTGGAGGAGGACCGGTTATACGTGGAGGTAAAGGATAATGGAATCGGAATTGCACCAGACAGGCTTCAGATGCTTTCTGAGGATATCTGTGATTATGCCAGGAAAGAGGATCCCTCAACGAAAACAGAAGGGGAAAACAGAGACAGCATTGGTCTGAAAAATGTGAATAAACGCCTCTATCTGGGGTATGGGGAGGCCAGCTGTTTAAATATTACGAGTGATCCGAAGTATGGGACGAGTGTTTCTTTTCGCATTCGTGCAGATAAGGAGGAGACAGATGGGGGAATTTAAAGTAATTATCGCAGATGATGAGGAAAATGTCCGCTATCTGTTGATTGATTTAATAAAATCATTTCATCTGGGGATAGAAATTGCCGGTCAGGCTGGCGGAGGTGAAGAGGCGATGGAGCTATGCCAAAGCTTAAAACCAGACCTCTTGATTTCAGACATTCGGATGCCTGGGCTCGATGGAATTCATCTTCTGGAGGCCTTAAATCGGATAAATCCGGGTATAACCTGTATTTTTGTCAGTGCATATACTGATTTCGAATATGCAAAAGCTGCTATTGCAAATGGTGCGAGAGGCTATATTCTGAAGCCGGTTCAACCGGAAGAAATGTACCGGCTTCTCAAAGATGTAAAAGCGCAGTGGCTTCAGTGGCAGAAACACCGTCAGAAGATGAAGCGGATGGAAGCGGAGATTCGTAAGCTGAAGGCCGAATTTGTAACTGCAGAGATGCCGGTGGATGAAAGCGGATACAGCCGGGTGATACGAAAGGCTTTCATTTACATTGAAGATCATTACCATGAAGATATCTCGCTTGATTCCATCAGTGAAGTTGTATTCCTTAATAAAAATTACTTTTCTGAATTGTTTAAAAAAGAGGTGGGGAAATCCTTTGTCCAGTATCTCACTGAATACCGTTTGGAGAAGGCCAAACTGCTGCTTTCAATTGGAGGATTCAAAGGAAACGAAGTTGCTGATATGACGGGATTTCAAAATAACAGTTATTTTATCGCCGTATTCAAAAAATATGAAGGCTGCACGCCCAGGGAATACAGCGATTCATTAGAACGTGAGCGAAGGGAGAAAGGTGATGCATAATACGAATATAAAATCGGAATTCTGGAGACGGTATCTGGACCTCGTAAGGGACGTCCTGATTCCATATCAATGGGGAGTCTTAACCGATCAGATTGTCTGTGCTGAGCCCAGCCATGCAGTGAGAAATTTTAAAATTGCTGCCGGCGCTGCAGATGGAGAATTTTCAGGATTTGTTTTTCAGGACAGTGATTTATATAAATGGCTGGAGGCAGTGGGGAATGTTCTGCAATACCAGAAGGATGCGGAGCTGGAGAAGAAAGCGGATGAAATCATCTCCTATATTGCGAAGGCTCAGCAGCCGGATGGATACTTAAATACCTATTTTCAGTTAAAAGAACCGGAAAAAAAGTGGACGAATCTGTTGGAATGTCATGAACTGTACTGCGCAGGCCATTTGATGGAAGCGGCTGTCGCTTACGCCAAAGGCACGGGAAAGATCGTGCTGCTTCAGACCGCATGCAGGCTGGCAGACTGTATTGACCGGTTGTTTGGCTGGGAAGAGGATAAAAAACACGGTTATCCAGGGCATCAGGAGATAGAACTGGGGCTTATGAAATTATATGAGTGGACAAAGGAACCCCGGTATTTAAAACTGGCGTCGTATTTTTTAGAAGAGAGGGGACGAAATACTTATTTTGAAGCGGAGTTTGAAGAGAGGGGACGGATCAGCCATTGGACCGGTGGACCGGTGGAAGAGCCGAACCGGTATTATAATCAGTACCCCTATTCCTACTACAACCAATTCCATGCCCCGGTACGCAGTCAGGCTGAAGCGGTAGGGCATGCGGTGAGAGCCGTATATATGTATACGGCTATGGCAAAGGCTGCTGCTCTGTGTAAAGACAAAGAACTGTTTTATGCATGCAGAGAACTCTGGAATAATATTACAGAAAAGCAGATGTATATTAATGGAAGCATTGGATCTACACCTTCCGGCGAAGCCTTTACCAGGGCTTACGATCTGCCGAATGATACGAATTACAGCGAAACGTGTGCATCGGTAGGGCTGATTCGCTTTTCTATGGAAATGCTTAAGGCGGAACCGGAATCCCGCTATGCAGATGTGATAGAGAAGGCGCTTTATAATACGGTTCTGGCAGGTATGTCTTTAGATGGCAGGCATTTTTTCTACGTAAATCCTATGGAAGCGGTACCGGAAATCTGTGATGCCAGCCCGGAGCGAAATCATATTAAGACCGTGAGGCAGGAATGGTATTCCTGCGCCTGTTGTCCGCCTAATATTGCCAGGACGGTTACGGATGTACAAAACCTCATTTATTCGGTATCCGGCAGGCGGATTTATATTCACCAGTATATCGGAAGTGAATTAGAGACGGAACTGGAAACAGGACGTGTAAACCTGACACTTGAGTCTGACTTTCCATGGAAAGGAAACGTAAAAATCCAATTCCGTGAGGCCGAAGATCTCTGTGCAGAGCTGGGTTTCAGAATACCGGCCTGGAGCACTGGCTGTACCCTGATGATCAATGGGGAGAGAAAGAGCTTAAAGGATTTTGTGACGGAAAAGGGGTATCTCATCGTGAAGCATGTATGGAAAAAGGGGGATATTCTGGAATTGGAGATGGGGATGGAACCCCGCTTTATGCAGGCAGACGAAAGGATATACTATAATGCAGGGAAAGCGGCCATTGTCAGAGGTCCACTTGTATACTGTCTGGAAGAGATTGATAATGGGCCGCATCTGCATGAATACAGGGCGGACGTAGAACGAAGTTTACAGGAAAAATGGGAGGAGGATCTTGGGGGATATTATTCACTGTCGTTTTCGGCGGTGAGATACTGTGGCCGAGTCCAGAAAGAGCTGTATGAGACAGCGGAGGTTCATAAAGAATATACTCAGCTCAAAGCGGTCCCTTATTTTCTGTGGAATAATCGGAGGCAGGGGGAGATGATTACATGGATAAATATTATGTGACAACAGAGTTCTGAATGCCAGGTCTCTGCTTAATATACGAAAACGTACTTGCCTTAGTCTTTGTGTTTTCTTATAATGTTAGATAGAAAAAAGAAAACAGCGAAAGAAACGAGGAATCCTATGAAAAATCCATATAAGATATTATACCAGGGCGGAACCGCCGAAATTGTGGAGAAGAAATCCAGATTCATTGCGTCTCTGCGCCCTGTCAAGACGGAAGAGGAGGCGCTTCTGTTCCTGGAAGAGACACGGAAAAAGTATTGGGATGCGCGCCATAACTGCTACGCCTGGATCATTGGAGAGCATGGGGAGCAGAAGCGGTGCAGTGACGACGGAGAACCTTCCCAGACTGCCGGCCGCCCCATGCTTGATGTGCTGGAAGGCGAAGGCGTATGCAACGTCTGTGCTGTTGTAACCCGTTACTTCGGAGGAACCCTGCTGGGAACCGGCGGATTGGTGCGGGCCTATTCTTCCGCTGTCCAGGAGGGGCTTAAAAACAGTACCGTTCTCTCTGTGACGCCTGCAGTAAAGACGGCTGTCACTACCGATTACAATGGAGTCGGCAAGATTCAGTATCTGCTTGGACAGAGAAATATTACTATTCTGGACAGCCAGTATGCAGACCAGGTGATGCTCACGGTGCTGATCCCGGAGGAGCAGAAAGAACGGACGCTTGCGGAGCTGACCGATTTAACCAATGGAAAGGCCGGGATTGAGGTACAGGACGAGGTAGCTTTTGGTATTCTGGATAAACATGTGATTCTGTTGGATAACAGGTAAAAAGTACGGCGAAAAATATAGAATAAATGAAAATAAAAAACATGGAATAATTTGATAATAACACGAATATAAGTATGTGCTACAACTGAAAATAGTATTTTTATATAAATAATATAAAAATCTGAAAATAGTAATAGAATTATTGGGTGAAATCCTGAAATTTTATAAGAAATATAAAAATGTTCCATTTCGTTTTACATCAATACTTTCTATAATTTTTTTATCTTATAGAAGGAAAGAGGGGATTGTGTGAAACGAAGGGGTAAAAACAAATGGAAACAGGCCGTCAGTATGTGTCTTGTATTTCAGATGGCGGTGACGTCGCCGGCCGCTGCGGTGACTCTGCCGGCGGGAAAACAGCAGTCAAAGTTTAACACGGGACAGTATGCTGCGGTACTCGATCCATCGGCAGGCGGCGGGAGTCTTGCACTGTTTAACGGCAGCCGGCCGGATCAGGCCTGGAACACCATGGACGAAGCGCTGGTTCCGGGGACGACGATGCTGTGGGACGGCAGCAGTGGTTTTAGGAAGCTGCAGATAACACCGGAGGCAGTCATGAGTGCAGGCTTAAACAGCGGCGCGGCCACCGGGATCAGGCTGGGAAATGAAGCAGAAGGGGTGAAATCCTGGTTCCTGTTTGAGGATGAGATCATCTGTGCAGGAGCAGGCGTAAAGGTGCGAAAGGAAGAAAGCGGCAGGCTCGTGACGATAGTGGATACCATTCCGGTTATCGACACCACGAAGCTGGCACTGACAAACCCGAATAATGGATTCCGGCTTGTGCGTACAGCCAGTAAAGAAGGCGGTTTGTGGGCATCGCTGATCGACACGGTGACTCAGGGGGTCCATACCCAGCGGAACTGGCTCAGCGCGTCTTCCGGATCAGGAGCTTCCAACAGTCTGGACTGGTCCTATGTATTCGGCAGCGGTGAGAGCGGGTCCTATTTGACGAAGGAATCCGTTTATTACAGGCTCAATACAAAGGAAACAGATGCCGCTCAGCTTGCAGAACTGTTCCTCGCACCGCAGGAAACGTACCAGTATACGCTGGTTGCCGGCGGAACGACGGATGATTATTCCAACAAGAGCCTGTATCAGACCGATGCCAGACTGCTTATCAATACGACTGCGGTCCAGGCGGCCGCCGATGTGGGGGAAGGCGCAGTAGCCATCACAAAGTGGGAACCGGGAAGTGTCCGGGTGGACAATCAGGTCGTTCCTGTTACCATGGATTACCCTGCGGCACTGGAACTGAAGAAGGATTCTTCCACAGGAAACATCGAACTTACGGCGGCAGTTATGCCGTCACAGCAGGATGGGATTCTGGAGGTGATTCTTGAGACCGCTGGTAAACAGATTTTAGCGAATTCGAATCCGGATGCGCTGCAGGAAGCGGTTATGGGAGAAAAGGTAATACTTAAGTTTGACACCGCGGCCATGAAGGGCAATGCGGCGACTGTAACCATTGAGGGAAAGGTTCCGGATACATTGACGGGCGAAGAGATTACTCTGGTCCGGGGATCGGATGGCAGAATAAAGGCGCCGGAATCCCTGCAGGGGGCGATCCGGTGGGAAGTAAAGATTCCAAAGCCGGATGGAAGCTTTGTCCGCAATGCAGGAAGCAGTAAAATCAAGCGGGAACTAAAGGAAGGAGAGACAGACGGGGACAGAAAAGCCGGTGATGCAGACGGCAGCCACATTGCCTCCGTTCGAGGGGCAGCCGATGGGTACGGCATGATCACCGCACGGGAAAAAGGAACCGTGACGATCGTAGCGACGGATGAATACGGAACGAGCGCAAAATGGCAGGTAACTGTTCTCTATGAGGATCCGGATAATCTGCCGGAGGCGGACTCAGCCGATTATGCTGCAATCCGCAAACGCTGGAAGGAATCGATCATCGGAGCCGATTTAACGGCTGTGGACGGCGGTACTGAAATTCTGGAAACGATCGACGGGCGGGCCATGGCTGCCTGGGAGGCGTATGCATACCGCGAACAGGATTCCTGCCAGGATATTCCGTGGCCGGAGGATGCCGGCGCAGCGGGGAATGCTGACATAGCGTACGAGGACGATGCGGTGGAGTTCAGGCCGGCATTTAAAAAGGTACTGGCCATGGCAAGCGCCTATGCAGCGAAGGGAAGCCGGTATTATAAGGACAGCCAGATGCTGAGCGACATGAAGCATATTCTGAACTGGCTCTGTTCCAACTGTTATACGCCGAAGACGCAGACCGATAACTGGTGGACATGGGAAATCGGTCTGCCGAAGGATCTGATTCCGGCACTGGTGCTCTTATATGACGATCTGACTCCGGAAGAAACGGCGCTTTATACCGAAGCACTTTACTTCTTCCAGCCGGATCCCTATCATGAAGGGCTGATCGGAACCGGAAGCACTCATGCACAGGGATACCGGACAGCCCAGGGGGCCAATATCATCGACTGTTCCAGAACCGCGCTGGGGCTGGGGGTTTTAAGAGAAGACAATGAACTGGTTTACTTAGCTTCCAAGGCAGCCTCGGAGACGTTTGTCATCCAGTCGGTGGAAGACAGCACAAAGATTGCGGACCAGGGATATACCAGCGGATTCTACGCAGACGGTTCCTACCTCGATCACTCCCATGTGCCGTATCTCGGCTCTTATGGGATCGAATTCTTAAAGGGCGGTGTCGGCCTTCCTCCGCTGCTTGCAAAATCACCGTGGGATTTTCCGAGGGAAGTTCAGGAGAATCTGGAATTTTATCTGAAAGAAGGTTTTTTAAACGGTATATACAACGGTTTGATGATGGACAGCCTGAAGGGCCGCTCTGTATCCAGACCGGGGGCGAGTGACCGTGATTCGGGAAGAGAAGCCATGGCTCTGATGATTCAGCTTATGAATTCCGTTTCCCCGGAGGTGGAAGAAGAGCTGAAGGGCGCTTTAAAGACGTGGATTGATCTCGATCCGGGCTTTTTGGATACTTTAACCGGTGCGGAGAATATGGCGGTAAAAGAGAAGGCCATAGAAATCAGAGATGATGATTCCATCGTAAGCAGTATACAGCCTGTCCATAAAAACATGCCGCTGATGGACCGGGCTGTTCACAGAACGGATGATTTCCAGCTGGCGCTGTCTATGTATTCCGAGCGCATTCAGAACACGGAGATCATGAACCATGAAAACCGTTACGGATGGCATCAGGGAAGCGGAATGACCTATTTATACAACCGTGACATTCTGCAGTATACAGAGAATTTCTGGAATACGGTCAATCCGCTGCGGCTGGCAGGTACGACTGTGGTTTCCAAGGATATCGGCACAGGACAGCCTGACAGTTCCGGCTTTGCCCAGGGAGGGGATTTCCGGTCGAAAGAGTCCTGGGTAGGGGGCAGTACGATCGGCACGAACGGAATCAATGGTATGTCCATGACCGGAGAGGTCCGGGTGAAGGAGGGCGAGGGATCTCCGTCCATACTGTATGCCCCGGAGTTCTCGGCTAAAAAGTCCTGGTTCATGTTCGGCGGACAGATCGTGTGTCTCGGAGCAGGGATCACCAATACCGGAGAGTCATATCCGGTGGAGAGCATCATTGAGAACCGGAGACTGAGACCGGAGCAAGACAATGTATTGACGGTCAACGGAGAAGTCGAGGACCTGCCGGTTCAGGAGGCTGATCTGGAGGATATTGTGGCCGGCAGCATCGACGTTTCAGGAACCAGAATTCCCGGGGTGTCATGGGCCCATCTGGAAGGCAATGTGGAAGGAAGCGATATCGGATACTATTTCCCGGGAGGAGACCAGACGGTATCCGTCAGAAAGGGAAGAAACGCAGGAGACTGGTCCCTGATCGGGACTTCGAAAGGCGAGGCTTTGGAGACTTACCTGGAGATGTGGTTTGATCACGGAGCCAATCCGGAGAATGAGGCGTATGAATACGTTCTCCTTCCTGGGCTGAGCGCCGAAGAGACGGAAGCCTATTCAAAAGAACCGGGAACTACAATATTGAAGAATACGCCGGAGATCCAGGCTGCTGCAACGGCAGACGGACTTCTGACAGGCGTGAATTTCTGGACAGACGGACAGGCGGAAATCGGGGCAGTGGCGGCCAGCAGAGCGGCATCTGTCATGACAGAAGAGGAGGAAGACGGCGTATTGACGATCGCTGTGTCTGATCCGACCATGAAGAATTCCGGGTCGGTCACTGTGGATATTAAACGCCCGGCCGAAGAAATCCTGACTCACGATGAAAATGTTGACGTCCAGCTGACAGAAAACGGAGTGAGGCTCGTCGTACATACGAAAGGAACCAATGGAAACAGTTCTTACGCGTCCGTAAGGCTGACTCCGTCCGTGATACCGCCGTCCGTGGAACACGTTATGGAACTGATTACGCAGGCAGTGGAAACAGCAGAGGCGGCCGGTGATTACGGAGCTTTCGATGTGGTAAAGGCAGTGAAGACGGCGGTCAGCGCAGTCTGGAGCGTATCAAACGAAGAACTGGCAGAGTACTGCATGAAAGATCTGCTGGTTTTGGAAGAACTGTACAGAGAGGTTATGGCGGCCCGCGGCAATCGCGTTGAGGTCAGGGTTGAGACGCCAGAGCTTATGGAAAGCCCGGTTACGGCGGCAGGACTTCTGCTGAGTGTCCCGTGGGATGACAGCTTAATGCCGGCGACCCCATCCCAGGCGAAGAAGGCTACGGCCTCCAATGCCGGTTATAAAGCGTTCGGAGCCGCACGCCAATCAGCGGACCTATCAACAGCGATCCCATCAACAGCAACCCCGTTAACAGCAACCCCGTCAACGGCAGATTCCCCGTCATCGGCCTCTTCCAAAGAAAAAAAGGAGGCAGGAGTGCGCGCCGCGGTACATTCCGTCATATTAACAGTGACAGAAAACAGCGATGCAGGCTGGCCTGAGGACAGACCGCGCGGGGACTGGAGCCAGTCGTATAAGTTCCAGCTCTGTCTGGAAGATGAAAATGGTGTGAGAAGCGGCCCTGTGGCCTGGAAGGCTCCTGCGAACGTCTGGATGCAGTTTTCTGAGGACGAGGTACAGACAGACACCATTCGTGCATACTCAGACACCGGCAGCGGAGAGGTACAGTCACTGTCAGTCAGCCTGGAGGAAGCCGGGAGAATCTGTTTTGTACTTCCGGACAGTGCCAGGGTGTATCTGACAGGAGATAAGACAACGGCCGCAGAAGAAATCTTCCAGGTGTCGATCGAAGAAGACTTGACAGGAGGCAGGATAACGGCCTCTCCCATGAGCGGAAAGAAGGGCACAAAGGTAACCGTGCAGGCAGTTCCCCAGAGAGGTTACCGTCTGGCAGGCCTGTCGGCCAATGGAAAATCGCTTACCGCCGGCAGCGACGGCCGCTGTACCTTTGTGCTTCGGGAAGATACACATCTGACTGGCGTGTTCAAACGATCCGGCAGCAGCAGCTCAGGTTCAGGCTCCTCTTCTGGATTCAACAGCGGCTGGAAGAAATCGGGCGAGGTGTGGTACTATTACGACACCAATGGAAGAAAAACGACAGGATGGCTTTTAGACAATGGAAAATGGTACTGGCTGGATTCCAGCGGAGCCATGAAAACCGGCTGGCTGCTTAACGAATCCGATGGCTTCTGGTATTACTTAAAACCGGACGGCTCTATGGCAGAAGGGTGGAATTCGATTAACGGTGTCTGGTATTACTTCGCTCCCCAGACCGAAGGAAGTCCAGGCTGGAGTCTGGTAAATGGCCGCTGGGTCTACGAAAAACCGGAAGCGTCTTATCGTCCTCACGGAGCGATGTACAGCGGATGCGTGACACCGGATGGGTATACGGTCACGGAAGACGGTGCGTGGAATTAAGATAATATTTCTTTTTTATCCTTCTTTTTTTCTTTAAAATCAGCAAGTGGTGTTAAGATTCCTCCTTTATGATACTATCATCAAGGAGGTTTTTTTATGGATATACAGGCATTGACACAGTATTTTCTGCAGTACGGGGCAGTTTTTATATTTGTAATTGTGTTGCTGGAGTATTTGAATCTTCCCGGCTTTCCGGCCGGTGTTATCATGCCGCTGGCAGGGATCTGGGCCGCAAGAGGGCAGATCGGACTTGGGATGGCGCTGCTGCTGGCGCTGGCTGCGGGACTGCTGGGAAGCTGGATACTGTACGGGTTGGGAAGGCTGGGCGGCCATGTGCTGCTGGAACGGTATTTAAAGAAGTTTCCGGCCCAGCGGCCGGTCATAGAGAAGAACTTTGCCATGCTGGAGAGGCGGGGGGCCATCGGAATCTTTATCAGCAAGCTGATTCCCATGGTCAGGACCGTGATCTCCATTCCGGCCGGAGTGATCCGCATGAATTTTATTAAATACAGCGTGAGCTCGGCGCTTGGAATTTTTGTATGGAATTTTTTCCTGATAGGAGCCGGTTACTGGCTGGGTGACAGGGCAATCAGTCTGTTTTCATAAGAGGAGGAGCAATATGAAGATCGCAATGCTGACAAACAATTACAAACCATTCATCGGCGGTGTTCCGATTTCCGTTGAGCGGCTGGCAGAGGGGCTTCGGAGCCTGGGGCATCAGGTGACCGTGTTTGCACCGAGGGGGCAGGATGGGAGGAAGAGCCGGATGCGGTGAGATTCCGGGTCCTTTACGAGTGGCGGGATAAGGGACTGGTAATCGGCAATTTCAGCGACAGCCGCATTGAGAAGCGTTTCCGCGAAGAACAATTTGACGTTATTCATGTACATCACCCGGTGGTAATAGGATTTACCGCTGTATATTTAAGCAAAAAATACGGAATTCCGCTGGCGTATACGTACCATACCCGCTATGAGGAATATCTTCACTATTTTAAGCTGTATGAGAGGATGGCGGCGGGGCGGGAGCCTGTGAGAAATGCAGCGCGTTTCAGCAGGGAAGTGCTGGTGCCAGGGTATCTGAATACATTTACGGATCAGTGTGACACGGTATTCGTACCGACAGCATCGATGAAGGAATGTCTGGTGACACAGGGAGTTGCGACACCGCTGGAGGTCCTTCCTACGGGAATTGGAGAGGAGGCATTTAAACGGGATCCTAAACGTGAGAAGGAGATCCGATCGCGGTATTTAAACGGAGAACCGTGGCTGTTTGCCACGACTGCGCGCCTGGAAAAGGAGAAGAATCTCGATTTTCTGCTGCGGGGAGCCGCCCGTCTCAAGGAACTGGTGGGAGACTGCTTCCGCATTCTGATAATCGGGGATGGGACGAGGAAAGAGATGCTTAAGAATCTGGCAGAGGAGCTTGGAATCGGACGCCAGATCGTGTTTGCCGGACGGGTTCCCAATGCCGAGGTATCCCATTATCTCCATGCGGCCGACGGATTTTTGTTCGCCTCCAAATCGGAGACGCAGGGAATCGTTCTTCTGGAAGCCATGGCCGCAGGCTGTCCCGTAGTTGCGGTCCATGCCAGCGGAGTTGTCGATGTCGTCAGCCAGGGAAAAAACGGATTCATGACCGGAGAAGAGGAGGAAGAATGGGCGTCTGCCGCAGCACGCCTCATGACAGAACCGCAGCTATATCAGAAATTATCGGCGGGAGCCGCAGAAACTGCTTCCTTATATAAGGCGGAGACGGTGGCAAGGGAAGCGGAACACCAGTACTATAAAATGATAGAGAGAAGAACTTCTCCGGAATGGGAATACAGTGGCAGGCAGCTGCCTGTGCCGTCTTTCCTGCGGCTGTTTAAGACTGCCTGACTATGCCTTCCAGGTGGGTGAGAGAACCGTCGGATTAGTAGGAATGTACCGGCGAAAGTGAAAAAACTGGAAAGGCAATAGCCAAAATTCTGAAAAACACCTTGCAATCTGGTATATAGGGTGCTATACTAAATTATTGTGAAGAGTGTAAATGAAACTAAGGACAGTATAGAGTCCTTAGTTTTTTATTGAGTTTTTATCCAAAGGAAAGAAGAGTACACATATTATGAAGATGAAACGAGAAGACGTCAGAAATGTAGCCATCATCGCCCACGTTGACCACGGCAAAACTACCCTGGTGGATGCCCTGCTCAGACAGAGCGGAATTTTCCGCGAGAACCAGGAAGTTGTTGACCGGGTTATGGACTCCAATGATATTGAGAGAGAGCGTGGTATTACCATCCTTTCCAAGAATACCGCTGTCAACTACAACGGTACGAAGATCAACATTATCGATACGCCAGGCCATGCGGATTTCGGCGGCGAGGTTGAGCGTGTCTTAAAGATGGTAAACGGAGTTATTCTGGTGGTGGATGCCTACGAGGGCGTTATGCCGCAGACGAAGTTTGTTCTGCGCAAGGCGCTGGAACTGGGCCTCTCCGTTGTAGCCTGTATCAATAAGATTGACCGTCCGGAGGCGAGACCGGACGAGGTTGAAGAGGAAGTCTTAGAGCTCCTCATGGACCTTGATGCGACAGAAGAGCAGTTAGACTGCCCGTTCTTATACGCATCCGCAAAGGGCGGCTTTGCAAAGAAGAATTTAGAGGACGCGGAAGAGAACATGAGCGCCTTATTCCAGACAATCATCGACCATATTCCGGCTCCGGAGGGAGACCCGGAAGCGCCGACTCAGCTTCTGATCAGCACCATTGATTACAACGAGTACGTAGGCCGTATCGGTGTAGGCAAGGTGGATAACGGAGCGATCCGTGTCAATCAGGAATGTGTCATCGTAAACCACCACGACCCGGACAAGATGCGCAAGGTTAAGGTAGGCAAGCTATACGAGTACGAGGGACTGAACAAGGTGGAAGTGACGGAAGCGGGAATCGGCGCGATCGTGGCCATTTCCGGTATTACGGATATTCATATCGGTGATACGCTCTGCTCTCCGGAAAACCCGGAAGCCATTCCGTTCCAGAAGATATCCGAACCGACTATCGCCATGAACTTCATGGTAAACGACAGCCCGCTGGCAGGACAGGAAGGTAAATTTATCACCTCCCGTCATATCAGAGAGCGTCTGTTCCGCGAACTGAACACCGACGTCAGCCTTCGCGTGGAGGAGACCGATTCTCCTGACTGCTTTAAGGTATCCGGCCGCGGCGAGCTGCATCTTTCCGTTCTGATCGAGAACATGAGAAGAGAGAATTTTGAATTCGCAGTCAGCAAGGCTGAGGTTCTGTACCAGTATGATGAAAGAAACCGCAAACTGGAGCCGATGGAGATCGCCTATATCGACGTACCGGAGGAGTTTACCGGCGCGGTTATCCAGAAGCTGACCAGCAGAAAGGGCGAACTGCAGGGCATGAGCCCGGCTAACGGCGGCTATACAAGGCTGGAATTCTCGATTCCGTCCAGAGGCCTGATCGGCTACCGCGGTGAGTTCATGACCGATACAAAGGGTAACGGTATCATGAATACGGCATTTGACGGCTACGCTCCTTTCAAGGGAGACTTATCCTACCGTAAGACCGGCTCCCTGATCGCTTATGAGTCAGGTGAATCCATTACCTACGGTCTGTTCAATGCGCAGGAGCGAGGCATCCTGTTTATCGGACCTGGCGTGAAGGTTTATTCCGGTATGGTAATCGGTCAGAATCCGAAGGCAGAGGATATCGAGATCAACGTCTGCAAGACGAAAAAGCTGACCAACACCCGTTCATCCAGCGCGGATGAAGCCCTGAAGCTGACGACGCCGAAGGAGATGAGTCTGGAGCAGTGCCTGGACTTTATCGATACGGATGAGCTCCTTGAGATCACACCGGTATCCCTGAGAATCAGAAAGAAGATCCTGGATCCGACGATGAGGAAGAGGTCTTCCCTGAACAAGAAATCATTGGGTTAATGGAATTATATTAGCTATACCGACAACGGCTGTATATAAGATTATGCTCTGCGGGAGGAAACTTTCGCAGGGCATATTTGCATCCTGGAAATAGTGAAATCCGCTTACTGTCGATAAAGGTCGAAAACGGAAGGAAAAGAGGAGCCGCCGGTATCCGGCCTCCGGTATTTCGGGGAAATATGGGGGTAACTGATTTTTTGTGAGGTTTGACAGGTATTTTCTGTCGATATTTTTGGATGTGTTCTTATCATTTCACGGAATCCCTTTTCATACACTTAATATTAGCTGCAAAGCAAATTGTAACCATTCATCCGTGCATCTTTCTGTTTTCAAAAGCAGGAAAACAGAATACGCAGGACGCCCGGCTGAATCGTTACGGCAAATTAGTGAAAGAAGAGGAGAAATACAATGTCGGAAAAAATGATTGAGAACAACAAAGTAAGCGTAATCGGGGAGATCATCTCCGGCTTCACCTTCAGCCATGAGGTATTCGGAGAAGGATTCTATATGGTGGACGTTGCAGTAAATCGTCTTAGCGAGCAGGCTGATGTCATACCTCTTATGATATCGGAGCGACTCATCGATGTAGAAGCGAATTACATAGGCTGTACCATGGAAGCCCTGGGACAGTTCCGTTCCTATAACCGGCATGAAGGGACGAAAAACCGCCTGGTTCTGTCCATCTTCGTGCGTGAGATCCATTTCCTGGAGGAATTTACGGATTATACGAAAACAAATCAGATTTTTCTGGATGGATATATATGTAAGGCCCCTATATACAGAAAGACTCCTCTGGGCAGAGAGATCGCGGATCTTCTGCTCGCCGTAAACCGGCCCTATGGGAAGTCTGACTACATTCCGTGTATCGCGTGGGGAAGAAACGCCAGATACGCCTCCGGCTTCGAAGTCGGCGCGCGGGTGAAGGTCTGGGGCCGCGTGCAGAGCAGAGAGTATACGAAGAAGCTCAGCGAAACCGAGTGTGAGAAACGGATCGCTTACGAGGTATCTGTCAGCAAGCTGGAATGCGCGGAATAACGAAGGATAAGGCGGGAATTAAGAAAACGGTAAGAAAACTTGCAAAAATTTAAATTTTGTGATACGATAAGCGGGTTCTAACGTAGTATATCAATATATTGCTTTTTTGCTGGTATGAGGTGCAAAAGGATGAGTAAAGGTACAATACAGGTTATATGCGGCGAAGGAAAAGGAAAGACGACGGCTGCGCTCGGCATGGGGATCTCCGCTCTGTTAAAGGGGCAGACGGTAATCATGATACAGTTTTTAAAGGGCTGTCAGGAGCTGGCCTCCTGTGAGATTTTAGAGCGGCTGGAACCGGAACTGAAGATTTTCCGGTTTGAAAAGTCCGATGCTTTCTTCGAGACATTATCGGAGGAGCAGCAGAAGGAAGAACGGATGAATATCCGCAACGGCATGAATTTTGCAAGAAAAGTACTTTCGACCGGTGAGTGTGACCTGGTTATTCTCGATGAGGTGCTGGGACTTTTGGATCAGGGAATTATCGAGATGGATGAGATGACGACGCTGCTTCAGTCCAGGGTTGAGGAAATCGACCTGATTCTGACTGGAAAGGTATTCCCGAAGGAGCTGGATCCCCTCGTGGATGGCATCAGAGAAATTGATCATCTTAAAGTTGACAATACAAAGCAATAATGGTAGTATGGTAACATACATAATAAAGTAGAGGTTGCGTTGATTATGAGTATTCTGCCTGATGCATCAGGGTGCATGTGAGGGTGGAGGAAAGGATGAGACGCCGAAGGACGGTACGGCCCGGGACGTATCTGTTCTGGGCATATGATGAAGAATCATATGACTGTCATCCTGCATGGATGGGGCGCTGCTTGAAGATAAGAAGTATTTACCGGATTCTGAACTTTAAGAGCTGACCCCGCTGTCAGCTCTTTTTCTCTGTCAGGAATGATCGTTTTGCAGGCAAAAGGATAAGAGCAGGATAATGGCACGGGGCGGGCGCATGATTTTATGTAGCGGAAGCGTTGGCAACAGGAACAGATTGAATCAGGAGGATAAGACTATGGCACTTTTTGAAGGAGCGGGTGTAGCGCTGATTACACCATTTAAGGACAACGGAGAGGTGAATTACGAGAAGCTGGAAGAACTGCTGGAAGAGCAGATTGCCGGCGGTACGGACAGCATCGTCATCTGTGGAACCACAGGTGAGGCATCCACCATGACCCATGAGGAACATTTAAGCGTAATAAAGTATACGTGTGAAGTGGTAAATAAGAGAATACCCGTAGTGGCCGGAACAGGTTCCAACTGTACGGAGACAGCCATCTATCTTTCAAAGGAGGCGGAGAAATTCGGTGCAGACGGTCTGCTTCTCGTGTCCCCGTATTATAACAAGGCGACTCAGAACGGCCTGATCGCACATTTTACCGCGATTGCGGATGCGGTGAAGATTCCGATCATTCTCTATAATATCCCGGGACGTACCGGCGTGACGATCGCTCCGCAGACGATTGTAACACTCTGTAAGAACGTGCCGAACATTGTCGGTGTGAAGGAGGCCAGCGGAAATCTCACGAATATCGCTATGATGCTTGCGATGGCAGACGGCTGTGTGGATGTATATTCCGGCAACGACGATCAGATCGTACCGCTTCTCTCTCTCGGAGGAAAGGGCGTCGTTTCGGTTCTGTCCAATGTAGCGCCTGCACAGACCCACGAGATCTGCGCTTCCTATTTCCGCGGCGATGTGAAAGAGAGCGCAAGACTTCAGCTGGAAGCGATTCCGCTGATAGGCGCCCTGTTCTGTGAAGTGAACCCGATTCCGGTCAAGGCGGCCATGAACTTAATGGGTAAGAAGGTTGGCCCGCTTCGTCTGCCGCTCACCGAGATGGAGCCTGCAAACCAGGAACGTTTAAAGAAAGCTATGGAAGAATACGGAATTTTATAAACCCCGTTAATCATTAAATGCAGGGCCGGACGCATCGGTATCAGGGCGTCCGGCCTGTTGAGCACTCTCAGAAACTTCCCAGCACTCATTATAAAATGGAGGAAAAATACTTATGGTAAAGATGATTATGCACGGCTGCAATGGAGCCATGGGACAGGTGATTTCTAAAATTGTTGAAGAAGACGAGAATATCACGATTGCTGCAGGAATTGATGTAAATGACACCATACAGAATTCCTATCCGGTATTTCCCTCTCTGGAGGCGTGTACCGTGGAGGCGGATGTGATCGTGGACTTTGCATCGGCAAAGGCGGTAAATGGTCTTCTCAGCTACTGTTCCGAAAAGAGGATTCCTGTGGTAGTGTGTACGACAGGACTTTCAGAAGAACAGATTCAGCTTGTGGAAGAGACTTCCCGCCAGGTGGCGGTACTTCGTTCCGCCAATATGTCGCTGGGGATCAATCTGCTGTTAAAGCTGGTGAAGGAGGCGGCAGAGGTTCTGGCTGAGTCCGGCTTCGACATCGAGATTCTGGAAAAGCACCACAATAAAAAGGTGGACGCGCCCAGCGGAACCGCTCTGGCGCTGGCTGACTCCATCAATGAGGCGATGGACAACCACTACCACTATCAATACGACCGCTCCCAGACGAGGGAGAAGCGCCAGAAGGATGAGATCGGAATCCAGGCTATCCGCGGAGGCTCCATCGTCGGTGAGCACGACGTGATCTTCGCCGGACAGGATGAGGTAATTACCTTCCAGCATACCGCCTACTCCAAGGCTATTTTTGCAAAGGGCGCAGTATCGGCAGCAAAGTTTCTGGCGGGTAAAGAACCGAGACTTTATACCATGGCGGATGTGATCGGCTAAGAGAGGGGGACGGATGAGGACTGTCATTTACCGTCAGCTGCGGGAGTCTGAGCAGGCAGAGGCCAGCAGGCAGCTGACGGCCAGCTACCGCGCCGCCTACCGGGGGCTTATGGACGAGGCGTATCTGACCTCCCTTCAGGAAAACCACTGGGTGGAGATCCTGCAGGTCAGCATGGAAAGAGGCGATATCTGCTTAGTCGCAGTAGACGGTGATACGATTGTGGGAGCCGCGGTCTGCGGCAGATCCGAAGGGCGCGGGGATCAGGACTGTGCCGAACTTTACGCGATTTATCTGCTGCCCGAATATACAGAACATGGCGCGGGGCACGGGCTTTACTGTGAAATTGAGGCCCGAATGAGGGCGCAGGGGTTCCGGAGCTGCGTCCTGGAGGTGCTGTCCTCCAATGCCCGGGCGATCAGATTCTATGAAGCACACGGGTTTGAGAAGATCTGTTCCTTTATGGTGGAGGAGAACGGGATGAATCTTTCCTGTGATTTGATGCAAAAGGCGCAGTTGCAGCTTATTTCCCCCAAATCAGTTTGAAGGAAAAAGCATCTTTAGATAATTTCGTGTAAAGGAGATTCTTATGGACAGAAATACCAGCGGATCAAACAGTTTCGGAAGCAGAAAGATAATCATATTAGTGATGGGGAACTGGATATTATGCCATGCACTTTTCTGATAAATGTAAGGAGTATGTTGGCGTGGACATTACTCCTGAAAATATTGCCCTTTTTAATGAAAAAGTTAAAGCGCAGGGGCTAAGGAACGTAAAAGGTTTAATCGGAGATGCCACAAATTTGAGCAATATTTCTGACAACTATTTTGATGTGGTTCTGTGCCTCGGACCTCTATACCATCTGCCGCCCGATGAGAGAGAACTTGTTTTTGCTGAATGCAGGCGAATCTGTAAAAATAACGGAATTGTTGTATTTTCATATATAAGCAAAATCGGTATTTATACGGGTGCCTGTGTACACGACAAACTGAGAGAATATTATCCGAACGAAAACGCCAACGAAATTATTTTGACGCAAAATAAAGATGACTCAAATCCTGATTTATTCTTCTTTGCGATGCCTGAAGAAATGGAATCCATTGCAAGAAAATACGGATTTTCCAAGATAAAAAATTTAGGGACGGATTTTTTTGTAACTATGAGTATCGTGGAAGCGATGAGCGATGAAAGATTTGAAATCATGAAACCGCTGCTTGATCAAATGGCAAGTTATGAATCATGCACAGGAATGAGCAATCATGCCGTGTTGATCTGTAGAAGATAGTATTTTGGCCGGAGCAATCAGGCTATTTTGCTAAATTCGCATTAGTCAAATAAGGCGTACTTAACAAATTGGAAGCTGTTGGGGGATTTATATGATAGGAATATATGATTGCTTTGGGTATGGTGCAGGTTATAATGTTCCTTTTGAGGAAAGATATAAATTGATAAAAAATGCTGGTTTTGACTGTGTGATGCTTTGGTGGAGCGACAGGTTTGGCAGGGGGAGTGATTATCAGAAAGATGTTCAATATGCAAGAAGTGCCGGATTGTATATAGAAAATATTCATACGCCAGTTCATGAACAGAACTGTTTGTCATTAGACAATTTGGATGGAGAAAATGTATTTCACACTTATCTGCAATGCGTAAAGGACTGCTTTCAATATAATATAACAACAATGGTTATTCATTTACCTGATGATGAGCATCCTGTCAATGATTTAGGTATTAAAAGATTGGAAAATGTTATTAGTGAGGCAGAAAAGAAGAATATTCAAGTTGCTTTTGAAAATTTGAATAATATTTTAAATTTGGCATTGGTATTAGAGGCATTCCAATCAAAAAATGTAGGATATTGTTACGATAGTTGTCATCACCTGAATTACGCTCCTGATGACGACTTGTTGAAACTATATGGAAATCGTTTAATGGCGCTACATTTACAGGATAACGGTGGAAAGCATAATCAACATCAGTTGCCGTTTGATGGCAATATAGATTGGGTCAATGTGATGAAAAAAATTGCACTTACAGGATATCAAGGTGCCACCTCCTTGGAACCTATGAATTGGGATTATGAACATCTATCGATTCAGCAGTTTTTGGATTTGGCATATCAAAAAGCTAAAAAAGCAGATGAAATGAGAACCATTTAAATCACAGTTTAATTATAAAATGTATATGACTCGGAAATCGACAAAGCCGAATTTGAGGAGGAACCTTGATTTGAGAATAGGTGCATATCAATTTGCTGTTGGTTCAAATATTACAGATAATTTTCACGCTGTATGCAGAGGTGTTGAAGAGGCAGTGAGACAGAATATCCGGCTGTTGGTTTTCCCAGAGTGTGCATTAACAGGATATCCGCCCCGAGACATAAAATCTGCTGCGGATGTTAATTTTGAAGAGTTAAATGTGGCATATCAGGATATTAAAAAAATGTCGGAAAAATACGATATGTATATTCTTGTTGGCACAATTACAAAAGAGCAAAATAAATATTATAACAGCGCAAGGCTAATATCGCCTGGTAAGACAACAGAAAACTACCATAAGAGAGCCTTGTGGGGATGGGATAAAGATAATTTTACTATAGGTAATAAAGAGGGCATATTTGCCATTGACGGCATAAAAATAGGTGTCAGAATATGTTTTGAAGTACGGTATCCTGAATATTTTAGAGAATTGTATCGTGAGAATACAGTATTAAATATTATACTATTTTATGATGTGGCAGATAGCGATGACATCGAACGGTATGCGTTAATAAAATCGCACATTAGAACGAGAGCTGTTGAAAACGTAACATATACAATGTCAGTAAACAGTATTCGTCCGTATCAAACTGCTCCGACAGGGATATTTGATAAATCCGGTCGCACAATTAATGAGCTTAAACGAAATAAGGAAAATTTATTGATATATAATTTTGAAAACATAGCAGATGATTTTGGCGAAAAAGGAAGACGGTCGATTTCCGATGTTCTCACAGAAAAATAAGAATTTGTGGAGGTGCCATTTGGCAAGCGGGAAATTTTTCATAGAAACGGAACGTCTTTTGATCAGAGAAATGCAGCAATCCGATTTTGATGCATTGTGCAGAATCTTGTGTGATGAAGAAGTGATGAGGGCTGCTTATGAAAGTGCGTTCAGCCCAGATGAAGCGCAAAATTGGCTGAACAGACATTTAAAAAGATACGAAGATTATGGCTTTGGACTTTGGGCTGTTGTATTAAAAGAAACTAATGAGATGATTGGCCAGTGTGGCTTGACACTACAGCAGTGGAAAGAGAAAGAGCTTTTGGAAATAGGATATTTGTTTCAAAAGGCGTATTGGCACAGAGGCTATGCAGCGGAAGCGGCAATTGCGTGCAGGGAATATGCGTTCACGGTTCTCGATGCAGACAGCGTCTGCTCTATGATTCGGGATACAAATATAGCTTCTCAAAATGTTGCTGTTCGAAATGGTATGAAAATTATTGATAAAGCTGCAAAGAATTTTAGGAATACGGAAATGAACTTTTTTTTATATTCTGCAGAACGGACACAATGATTTTGAGTCAAGCGCTTTTAAGCTGTTTTTCCGGCTTTGAGCCATTAAAAAATTAGAAAAATTTCCCACCATAATTTATTCTCCTCTAACACATACTAAGCATAGAAAATGAAAGGAGAATGTATTATGAAAAGAATAAAACCATATGTATTTGCAGTACTTGTCATTATGACAGTGATGTGTCTGTCCGCATGCGGCAGCAATAAGAACACAACAAATGAGACCACCGGAGGCAGCAGCGCAGCTACAACGCAGACAACGGCTATGGAGTCCACAACAGATATGGGGACTACAAGAAATGCCGATGAAGACGCTAAGGAAAGCACCGGAGTTATCGACGGCATGATCAATGATGTTGAGAGAGGTGTCGATGATATAACTGGCGAGAGCAACGGCCATCCGACCAACAGTGCTGATATGAGCTCTGCAGCAGAATAAGTATTTTTATACAGAGACGAAAAATAAAATGGCTTTGGGCCCGGAAAGGCTTGAAGCCATTTTTTCCCTGTTATATAATGGAGCGTATAACAGAAATGAGGACAGAAGGATGAAAAAACTGATTAAAAAGGCATTTATTACACTGATCGTTCTGGGCGTTGCCGGTATTGTCTGCCTGGCGGGCGTCAATACATATATGATCAAATCTACGGAAAAACGGATTCTCACACAGGAGGAAGCGGCCGCGCTGGGAGCGGACTGCATCCTTGTTCTGGGAGCGGGTGTTCATCCGGACGGAAACCCCAGCAACATGCTGGAGGACCGTCTGCTTCGCGGGATCGAGCTGTATGATGCAGGCGCTTCTCAGAAGCTGCTGATGAGCGGAGATCATGGCCGGAAAAATTACGACGAGGTGAACGTGATGAAGCAGTTCGCCGTGGCCCGCGGCGTGCCTTCGGAGGATGTATTTATGGATCACGCCGGTTTTTCCACCTATGAGAGCATGTACCGGGCCCGCGATGTGTTTCAGGCGGACAAGGTGATCATCGTGACACAGCGCTACCATCTCTACAGGGCGCTGTACGCCGCGAAACAGCTGGGACTCGACGCTTATGGCGTGGCTTCCGACCAGAGGACGTACGCCGGTCAGAAGCGGCGTGATGTGAGGGAGCTGCTGGCCAGAGGGAAAGACTTTATGACCGGAATCTTCAAGCCGGAGCCGACGTACCTGGGAGAGGCGATTCCGGTAAACGGCGATGGAAATGCAACGAATGACTAAGGCGGAGAAAGAAAGGACGGGCTTTTTGAAGAATACCCTGTTTGCAGAAAAACAACGGATGAAACGGTATAACCGGAGTAAGAAGCCGTGGAGAAGCCGCGGCTTTCTCAGGGCGTCCATGGGAAGGCGTACCCACATTTTCAGAAACTGCTTAAGCTGTATGGTTCTGGCGGAGCTGATCGTTATAGGTGTAAATGACCCCGGTATTTTTACGGAGACTGCGCGTCGATTTCATATTGGCTGTGTGAAGGAAGAGACGGTGGAGACAGCGGATTTTGGGGCCTTAGAAGATGGACACCCATCTGACAAAAAGGACAGCGGAGTTACGATTGACTGGAAAGAGGGCAGGGTTGAATTCTGGCGGACAGAGGAAAAGCTTCGCCGTGAAAATGCGGAGAACAGACCGGATTAACGCGGCGTCCGGCGCATTTATATGCGAATACAGCCATCGTCCATAAGAATTTATAATATATAAAAATGTTGCAATCGCATTTTCACTGTATTATAATTTCTACTGAAATACCTTGGTTATATTCATAAAACTTATAAATTAATTCAGGAAAAGGACTGGTGGATACCATGGAGAAAAAAGAATTACTGTATGAAGGAAAAGCGAAAAAGGTTTATACAACAGAGGATCCGGACGTATTAATTGTGGATTATAAAGATGACGCTACGGCATTCAACGGTTTAAAGAAGGGTACCATCGTAGGAAAAGGCGCGATCAACAACCGCATGACAAACCACATCTTTAAGAAGCTGGAAGCAGAAGGCGTTCCGACTCATTTTATCGAGGAATTAAGCGACCGTGAGACCGCTGTTAAGAAAGTAGAGATCGTTCCGTTAGAAGTAATTGTAAGAAACTTCTCCGCAGGCAGCTTCGCAAAGAAGATGGGCATGGAAGAGGGCATCAAGTTCGCTTGTCCTACACTGGAATTCAGCTATAAAAATGATGATCTGGGAGATCCGTTCATCAACAGCTACTACGCACTGGCACTGAACCTGGCAACTCAGGAGGAGATCGACGCGATCACAAAGTATACCTTTAAGGTAAACGAAGTGATGAGAGAGTATTTTGACAGCCTTGGCATCGAGCTGATCGACTTTAAGATCGAATTTGGCCGTTACCATGGACAGATCATTCTGGCCGACGAGGTTTCTCCGGATACCTGCAGACTGTGGGATAAGGAAACGCATGAAAAACTGGATAAGGACCGTTTCCGCCGCGATATGGGTAACGTAGAAGACGCTTATGAAGAAGTATTCCGTCGTCTTGGTATCCAGTAAACAGCACAGAAAGGCATTACTACATGAGACATGACTTGAATATTACTGCGGGGGATGAGTTACATGAGGAGTGCGGCGTCTTCGGAATGTATGATTTCGATCACGGGGACGTGGCGTCTACCATTTATTACGGATTATTCGCATTGCAGCACAGGGGGCAGGAAAGCTGTGGAATCGCGGTCAGCGATACGGCGGGCCCCAAGGGGAAAGTAAACGCGTATAAGGGGATGGGTCTGTGTAACGAAGTCTTTACTCCTGAGATCTTAGAAGGTCTTCACGGCAATATTGGAGTGGGTCATGTTCGTTATTCGACGGCGGGCAGCAGTACCAGGGAAAATGCCCAGCCGCTGGTTTTAAACTATATAAAAGGCACTCTGGCTCTGGCGCATAACGGCAATCTTGTCAATGCGCCGGATCTTCGCCGGGAGCTGGAATATTCGGGGGCGATTTTTCAGACTACGATTGATTCTGAAGTCATTGCCTACCACATCGCAAGGGAGCGTGTGAAGACATCTTCTGTGGAAGAGGCGGTTGCCGGAGCCATGAAGAAGATTGTGGGAGCATATTCCCTTGTTGTCATGAGTCCCAGAAAAATGATTGGGGCCAGGGATCCCTTCGGATTCAAGCCCCTCTGTATCGGAAAACGTGACAACGCCTATATTCTGGTGTCGGAAAGCTGCGCGCTGGATACGATCGGAGCGGAATTCGTTCGGGATGTCAGACCGGGTGAGATCGTTACCATTACGAAGGACGGTATCGCATCGGATACGAGACTGTGCTTTCAGGACCGGAGCAGGGAAGCGAGATGTGTATTTGAATACATTTATTTTGCCAGACCGGACAGCGTATTTGACGGAGTGAGCGTCTATCAGGCCAGAATTCTTGCCGGCCGTGCCCTGGCTGTAGATTCACCGGTGGAGGCCGATCTGGTGGTCGGAGTTCCGGAATCCGGCAATGGAGCGGCGCTGGGCTATTCCATGGAGTCAAAAATTCCCTATGGCACTGCCTTTGTCAAGAACTCTTATGTAGGCAGAACCTTTATCAAGCCGAAGCAGAGCAGCCGGGAGTCGGCCGTACGGATTAAACTGAACGTCTTAAAGGAGGCTGTGGCGGGCAAACGCGTCATCATGATTGATGACTCCATTGTCCGGGGAACCACCAGCGCTTTGATCGTCGGGATGCTGCGGGAAGCAGGGGCGAAGGAGGTCCATGTCCGGATCAGCGCTCCGCCATTTCTCCATCCGTGTTACTTTGGAACGGATATTCCTTCCGAGGACCAGCTGATCGCTCACGGCCGGACGGTACAGGAGATCTGCGATATGATCGGTGCGGATTCCCTGTCCTTCTTAAGACAGGAACGGCTGACGGAAATGGCGCAGGGACTGCCAATCTGTACTGCGTGCTTTTCCGGTGAGTATCCGATCCAGCCGCCTGAGGAGGATATCCGGGGCGAGTACGTGCAGTAGTTCAGAGATTCCGCAGAAGAAAAGAGGCGCTGCACCGGATTGTGTCACCATCCGGCACGGCGCCTTTTATGCAGGGAGAGCGGCAGTGAAGATGGGTAAGATTCGACATGATCCGGCACAACCGTAAATTTTGTGATTTTTTCCTTTTAACTGTGAGCATATTATGATATGATATTTAATAAAAATCAACGAGAATTCTCCCAGCCTCTACAGGTGGAGATGAATCGCAAAAACAAACTTAGCGGCAGTGGCGGGCAGATATCCCCCCACTGACATGAAATCAAAACAATCCGGGCAACCGGATAAAATGGCAGCATAGCTACTAGGTTATTCTGGGTTTTGTATTCTGGACTCAGAATGTGGATTGAAATAAAATCAAATGAAAGGGTGGAGACGTGGAAACGGTATCAGTCACATGCCGGTTCCTCCGTATGACGAAAGCCATCAGTCTCCTTGGTATATTTTTATGAACGACCGCTATCAGAGTCCTTTGTCTGAGCGCTATGCCAGCAAGGAAATGCAGTATATATTTTCACCGGATAAGAAATTCCGCACATGGAGGAAGCTCTGGATCGCTCTCGCCGAGACGGAGATGGAACTGGGGCTGCCGGTTACGCAGGAACAGATCGATGAGCTGAAGGCCCATCAGGATGAGATCAATTACGATGTAGCGAAGCAGCGCGAGAAAGAAGTTCGTCACGACGTCATGTCCCATGTGTACGCTTACGGCGTACAGTGCCCGAAGGCAAAGGGAATCATCCATCTGGGAGCGACTTCCTGCTACGTGGGCGATAATACGGATATTATCGTTATGACCGAAGCGCTGGCGTTAGTCAGGAAGAAACTGGTCAACGTGATTGCGGAGCTGGCGAAGTTTGCAGACAGATACAAAGATCAGCCGACGCTGGCATTTACCCATTTTCAGCCGGCACAGCCGACTACGGTTGGAAAACGCGCTACACTGTGGATGCATGAGCTGGTCATGGATTTAGAGGATTTAGACTATGTGGCAGGCTCCATCCGTTTATTGGGCTCCAAAGGCACCACGGGCACACAGGCCAGCTTCCTGGAGCTGTTTGACGGCGATATGGACAAGGTAAGAAAGCTGGATCCGATGATCGCAGAGAAGCTGGGCTATCCGGGCTGCTATCCGGTTTCCGGCCAGACGTATTCGAGAAAAGTGGACAGCCGTGTCTTAAATATACTGGCCGGCATCGCACAGAGTGCGCACAAGTTTTCCAATGATATCCGTCTGCTTCAGCATTTGAAGGAGATCGAGGAGCCATTTGAAAAGAGCCAGATCGGTTCTTCCGCCATGGCCTACAAGCGCAATCCGATGAGAAGCGAGAGAATCGCCTCTCTGTCAAACTATGTGATGTCCGATGTGATGAACCCCATGCTGGTGGCTTCCACCCAGTGGTTCGAGCGCACGCTGGACGATTCCGCGAATAAGCGTCTCAGCATTCCGGAGGGATTCCTGGCGATTGACGGTATTCTGGACCTTTACTTAAATGTAGTTGACGGTCTCGTCGTTTATCCGAAGGTGATCGAGAAACACATGATGGCGGAACTGCCATTTATGGCTACCGAGAATATTATGATGGATGCCGTAAAAGCAGGAGGCGACAGACAGGAGCTTCACGAGAGAATCCGTGAGCTGTCCATGGAGGCCGGAAGAAATGTGAAGGAAAACGGTATGGACAATAACCTCCTGGAGCTGATTGCCGCTGATCCTGCGTTCAATTTAAGCCTCGATGAACTTAAGCAGAACATGGACCCGAAGAAGTATGTCGGATGCGCGCCGGCTCAGGTGGAGATCTATCTGGATGAAGTGATTCGGCCGCTGCTTTCCGCGAATCAGGATGTTCTTGGGATGACGGCTGAGATTAATGTCTAAAAATGTGTAAGATAAATGTGTGTCAGCGGAAGACCATTTAGACGGGTATAAAAACAGTGATCTTCCGCAGAATAAGAATGGATTCAGAGCAGAGGCGGTCGATAGTCTCTGCTCTTTTCAGGAGGATACGGTATGAGCAGCAATCTGGAATATTACAAGGTGTTTTATTACGTAGGACAGTTAGGCAGCATCACACTGGCCGCGGAGAAGCTGTGCATCTCCCAGCCGGCCGTCAGCCAGGCGATCCGCCAGCTTGAGCTTTCCGTCGATGCGAAGCTGTTTATCAGGACCTCCAAAGGTGTCAGGCTGACGAGAGAGGGAGAACTTCTCTATTCTTATGTGAAATCGGGTTTAGATGATATCTGGTATGGGGAGAATATGTTAAGGCGGATGCAGGATCTGGATACGGGAGAGGTCAGAATCGGAGCCAGCGATATGACGCTTCAGTTTTATTTACTGCCGTTTCTGGAGCGTTTTCACGAGAAATATCCGAAGGTTAAGGTAACGGTGTCTAACGGCCCCACACCGGAGACACTGGGCTTTTTAAGTCATGGAACCATTGATTTCGGCGTGGTCAGCTCCCCGGTCGATGCGAGGCCGGAGGTCTCTGTCACTGAGGTAAAGAAGATCCGTAATATTTTTGTGGCGGGAGAGCAGTTTAAGCATTTAAAGGGGAAAAGGCTGGAATACGGTATATTGAAAGAACTCCCCTGTATTTTTTTGGAAAAGAATACGAGTACGAGACGGTTTATGGATGATTTTTTAGAGAAGCTGGGTATCGTCGTGGAACCGGAATTCGAGTTGGCGACCAGTGATATGATTGTCCAGTTTGCCATGAGGAATCTTGGAATCGGCTGCGTGATGTCGGAGTTTGCAGAGAAGGAAATCGAAGCAGGCCATCTGTTTGAACTGGAATTTAAGCAGGGAATGCCGGAGCGGAGTTTCTGCATCATCACAGACCGAAAAAATCCCATGTCTCCCGCAGGAGGCCGTCTGCTGGAGCTATTGATGGAAAAACCAATGATATAATTAAAACTTATGGAGAACATAAATAATATTGACTTTACTTATGATGCGCTTTGAGCTATGATATACGCGGTGGCAATGAGCAGTGTGGAATCCGGTAAGCAGCAATCTGCGTCATGCTTGCATGAAAGCAGATTGCTGCTTACCGGATTCCATAGGGCGAAGCCCGTGACCGAGATGGAGCGGAGCGGAATCGAGGTCCACTGTGGGATAGAACGAAGCAAGCTTGAAGCCTGCCATGGCGCAGAACGAAGCAAGCTTGAAGCCTGCCACGGCGCAGAACGAAGCAAGCTTGAAGCCTGCCACGGCGCAGAACGAAGCAAAATCGAATCCCGCCGCAAACCGTAGTGAAGTAAAGGAGGAAACAAACAAATGGTAAGAGCAATAGTAGGCGCCAATTGGGGCGATGAGGGAAAAGGAAAAATCACGGACATGCTGGCGAATGAGTCCGACATCATCATCCGTTTTCAGGGAGGCAGCAATGCAGGACATACGATCATCAACAACTATGGCAAGTTTGCGCTCCACCTTCTGCCGTCCGGCGTTTTCTACAGCCATACGACGAGCGTAATTGGAAATGGCGTGGCGTTAAACATCCCGTTTCTGGTTAAGGAAATTGACGAGCTGGTAAGCAAGGGCGTTCCGAAGCCGCACATTCTCGTCTCTGACCGCGCGCAGATTCTGATGCCGTATCATATTCTGTTCGACCAGTATGAAGAGGAACGTCTTGGGAAGAAGTCCTTTGGCTCTACAAAGTCGGGTATTGCTCCATTCTATTCAGATAAATATGCAAAGATCGGATTTCAGGTCAGCGAGCTGTTTGAAAGTGAATCCTTAAAGGAAAAAGTAGCGCAGGTGTGCGAGACGAAGAATGTGATGCTGGAGCATTTATACCACAAGCCGGTTCTCGACCCGGAGGAGCTGTTTCAGACAATGCTTCAGTACCGTGATATGGTGGCTCCTTACGTCTGTGATGTGTCCAAATACTTATACGATGCCATCAAAGAGGGAAAGAATATCCTGCTGGAAGGCCAGCTTGGCTCTTTAAAGGATCCGGACCACGGCATTTATCCGATGGTTACCTCCTCCTCCACACTGGCAGCTTATGGGGCCATCGGCGCAGGTATCGCGCCTTATGAAATAAAGAATATCACTACCGTTGTGAAGGCATATTCCAGTGCGGTTGGAGCAGGTGCATTTGTCAGCGAGATCTTCGGCGAGGAAGCTGATGAACTGAGAAAGCGCGGCGGCGACGGCGGTGAGTATGGAGCTACAACAGGACGTCCGAGACGTATGGGCTGGTTTGACGCGGTTGCGAGCCGGTATGGATGCCGGATTCAGGGATCCACAGAGGTGGCACTGACCGTTCTCGATGTACTGGGATATTTAGATGAGCTTCATGTCTGCGTTGGTTATGAGATTGACGGTGAGGTTACGAAGGATTTCCCGACTACAGTCCGTTTGGAGCGCGCAAAACCGGTCTACGAGACACTTCCTGGCTGGAAATGTGAAATCCGTGGTATCAAAAAGTACGAAGACCTGCCGGAAAACTGCCGGAAATATATTGAATTTATTGAGAAAGAGATTGAGACTCCAATCACCATGGTTTCCAATGGACCGGGGAGAGACGAGATCATTTACAGATAAGACTGTCCTTATTTATTGGCAGAAAATGAAAGACGGCCAAATCCGGTAAAAGAACCATCCGGATTTGGCCGTCTTTTTTCTATTCGTTGTTTCTGTCTTTTTCCTCAGGATTTAAGAGCCTGTACACCAGTTGAAAAGCATACAATATGACCGGTATGACGACGGTTGAGAAGATAGCGGCCATCAGCCAGTTATTTGCGGACGGACTTTTGGAGAAAGCCGAAACGATGGCGATAACATACATGGCCAGTATGAAAATAACTCCGGCCATGGCCAGAGGGCGTTTCCATTTCATGGGGACACCTCGCTTTCTTTGGGATGGTACTTCTCTTTATTATAACAGAAAACTTCGGAAACTCAAGGTAAGGATTTGGGATTTGTTCACAAAAACTTCAGATTTGCAGCCTGTACTTTTTTACCAGATTATAGTACAATCAGAGAGAGATAACGTGTGAAAAGACAGGGAAGGAGTGTGTATTCTTGAAGAAAAGATGGGCAGCGGCGGTTGCAGTGAGCATGCTCTTAAGCCTCGGAAGCGTCATGGCAGCCGCGGCAGATGAGACGGGGGCCGTTCAAACAGAGAACACAACTTCAGAGAGCGGAACCGCGGAGAATGGGAACCTGGCAAACGGAGCTGCAGAGAGTGGGAACCCGGCAAACGGAGCTGCAGAGAATGGAAACCCGGCAAACGGAACCTCAGAGAACACAGCCGGGCAGGCGTCGGAGGCAGACTCCGGGAATGAAGTAAAGGGAACCTGGAAGCAGGAAGACGGCGGCTGGAGATATTATGACGAAGCCGGAACGTATAAGAAGAACAGCTGGGAGCAGATCGGCGGTTACTGGTACCATTTTGGCAAGGACGGTCTTATGGCTGTGGGCTGGCAGAAGGTAGGCGGATATAACTATTGTTTCCGGGAGACGGGAGATCTGGCAATCGGCTGGTGCTATAATGATGACGATGAGAAATGGTACAATTTTGATGCGGATGGCACTGCGAAGAAGGGCTGGTTTCAGGATGAAGACGGAAGCTGGTACTGGTTCTCCACAAGAGGAGAGATGGCTTCTTCCGGTTATAAGTCGATCGACGGGAAACGGTATTATTTCTTCGAGGATGGCCAGATGGCGGCCAATCAGTATGTTGGACTGTTCTACATGGACGAGAACGGCCAGAGGGATAAGCGCTATGACATCGTAATAGAAGGAAAGAGCAGGGAATCATCTGTGGCATCTGAGACGAAAGAGGAGATCACAGCAGCCCTTGAGCATATTCCGAGAGGCTGGATCAAGTATTTTGTGGATCACGGATGGGAGATTCTCTATTATCCGGATAAGGAATATTTTTCCGCACCCGAGTCCGACGGCAGTACATACTATGTGTATCATAAGCTGGATACGAGCTACCGGAAGATTAAGTTCTGCAAGCCGGAGGGATTGACCCAGGCCTTTGGAGAATACATTGGATACGCGGCCGACTGCTTTGACAGCGACAGCCAGTTCGCTGTGGATCTGGCCATGAATAAGGGGAATGTGGATGAGTTCGTCGATGTCCCAGATTATTATACGAACAACATGCAGTTTTATTTCGGTAAGCTGGTGGAGGCATATTTAAGCGACAACGATACGAGAACCGCTATGGAAGCGGATTCGCCTCAGGTTTGTGAGATTTTAAGGAAGGTTTTGTATGCGCGGTAGGCGGCTTTAACAAAACAAGCGAGAATTCCCCCACTGACATGAAGTCAAGCCGCGCATCTATAAGATGTAGCCGCACTCTGTGAAATGATCGAGCGTGGATTGAAACAACAAAATAGACGGCACTTTGCGAAATGACTAAGAGTGGAATGAAACCTATATACGAAAAATAATAGGAACGATAAAAAAGCAGGAGCAATCCTGTTTTTTTATTGCTTCTGAAAGGATATGGAGATAGAAGACAGGAGATAATAGATGCAGAAAACAGGATACGAATAAACGAAGCGACGTAAAAGACATCATTACAAAATAATCGATAAAAAAATACTTATTTACTCTTGACTCCTGAAGGCATCAGGTATATACTAACCATAGAACGTTAATTATTTAACAAAATAGTAAAAACTTATAAATGAAAAGCTTATCTTAGATCAATTTAAATCATTTAACAAAATCAACGAGAATTCTCACAGCCTCTACAGGTGGGAGATGAATCGCAAAAACAAACTTAGCGGCAGTGGCGGGCAGATATCCCCCACTGACATGAGGTCAAAACAATCCGGGCAACCGGATAAAATGGTAGCATAGCTACGATGTGTGAATTGAAATAAATAAATCGTTTTTATTATTAATGAGGAGGCGGCATCCATGAAGAAGATGGAAGGTAAAGTCGTACTGATTACCGGCGGTGCGAGAGGGATTGGCTATGGTATTGCAAAGGCATTTGCAGAAGAGGGCGCCAATATCGTTATTACGGGACGTACGGCGAGTACACTGATCGAGGCAAGAGAGAATCTGGAAGCAGATTACGGCATCGAGGCGCTGTTCGTAGTTGCGGACGGCGGCGATGAGACGGCTGTAAAGAACGTGGTAAAGCAGGCGGTTGACCGTTTTGGCAAGCTGGATTGTCTTGTTAATAACGCACAGGTTTCCAAGTCCGGCACAATGCTGGTGGACCACACGAAAGAGGATTTCGACCTTGCGATCTATTCCGGTCTGTATGCGACGTTTTTCTATATGAGAGAGGCATTCCCGTATTTGAAGGAGACAAAAGGCAGCGTAATCAATTTCGCCTCTGGAGCGGGCCTGTTCGGCAAACTGGGCCAGTCTTCCTATGCGGCAGCCAAAGAGGGAATTCGCGGTATGTCCCGTGTGGCGGCGGCAGAGTGGGGCGAGTTTGGAATCAATGTGAATGTAGTCTGCCCGCTGGCCATGACACCTGGTCTGGAAAAGTGGAAAGATGAGTATCCAAAACTGTATGACCAGACGATTCAGAGCATTCCTCTCAAGCGATTTGCCGATCCGGAGAAGGATATCGGGCGTGTCTGCGTATTTCTTGCATCAGACGACGCCAGTTATGTGACGGGTGAAACAATAACACTTCAGGGTGGAAGCGGATTGAGACCATAAATGAAAAGAATCCATCGGAGACGATACGTCTTCCGGTGGATTCTTTTTGTTTCCGCGAGCAGCGAGTCTGGTGGAACCGTTTCTATTCAGCAAGCGTTTCCCATATTTCATAGAGTTCTTCCAGCCTTGTCTGAAGCTCTTCTTTCTCTTTGTTGAGTTCCATGAGGCGGGAGACATCGGTAAAGACTTCTTCCCGGGTGAGAAGCCCGTCGATTTCGCCGTCCCTCGTCTCCAGCTGATGAATCTCATCCTCGGTCTTTTTTAAGTCGTTCTGCCGTTTGCGGATTCTGGCCTGTTCCTCTTTAAATGCCTTCCAGTCCTGTTTGACTTCGGAACCCTCGGGAGTCTGTGATGCACCGCCTTCCGCTCCGTTTTCCTGATTTCCTGACGGCTCTGAGGCGTAAAGCTCTGTCATCAGCTCTTTCTTTTCCAGATAATAGTCGTAATTGCCGATATAATTGACCAGCGTGTGACCCGTCAGGTCGAGAATGCGGGTGGCCGTTTTGTTGATGAAGTAACGGTCGTGGGACACGTAGAGAATTGTGCCCGTATAGCTGTTCAGCGCATCCTCCAGAATTTCCTTGGAGGTGATATCCAAATGGTTCGTCGGCTCATCGAGGATCAGGAAATTGGCCTCGGACAGCATCAGCTTCGCCAGAGAGACGCGTCCCCGTTCGCCGCCGCTTAAGTCCTTGACCCGTTTGAACACATCGTCTCCGGTGAACAGAAACGCGGCAAGAATGTTCCGGATCTGCGTGTTGTTCATGTTGGGATACGTATCAGAAAGCTCGTCGAAGAGCGTCTTTTCCATATGCAGAACCTGATGTTCCTGGTCGTAATAGCCGATATGCACCTTGGAACCGAGACGAATTTCCCCGGTATCTGCAGGCAGTAAGTTGTTCAATATCTTTAAAATCGTGGTCTTTCCGGTTCCGTTGCCTCCGATAATGGCAACCCGCTCCCCCCGTTTGATATCAAAATCCACATGGTCAAACAGATGGTTGGGACCGAAGGCCTTGCTCAGGTCACGGACGGTCAGCACATCGTTACCGCTGATGATGTTGGGCTCTAAACGGATTCGCATCTCGTCATTGACTTCCGCCGGTTTTTCCAGGACCTCGATCTTATCCAGCATCTTTTCACGGCTTTCCGCCCGTTTGATGGATTTTTCCCTGTTGAAGGATTTCAGCTTCGCAATGACCTCCTCCTGGTGGCGGATTTCCTGCTGCTGGTTTAAATAAGCCTTCATTTTCGCGTCCCGGATCATGGCGCGCTTTTCACTGTAGGCTGTGTAATTGCCCTGGTATACGGCGAGATTGCCACTGTCCATCTCGATAATCTTTGTGACGACGCGGTCGAGGAAATACCGGTCATGGGCGACGATGATGACGCTTCCGTCGTAATTGGTCAGATAACCCTCCAGCCAGGCAATGGAGTTCATGTCTAAATGGTTGGTAGGCTCGTCCAGAAGAATAATATCGGGCTTTGTTAAAAGAAGCTTGCCCAGGGAGACTCTGGTCTTCTGGCCTCCGGACAGGGCCGATACCGGCTTCGTGAATTCTTCCTCCGTAAAGCCCAGGCCTTTTAACACACCAGTTACCTCGCTCTGATAGGCGTAACCGTTTTGAAGTTCAAATTCATGGTTTAAACGGCTGTAGACGGAAAGCATGTTTTCCAGCTCATCTCCGGAAGCGTGCTTCATATCCAGCTCCAGTCTGCGGATTTTTGCTTCCATCTCAATCAGCGGCCGCTTTACCTCCAGTACCTCGTCGAAAATGGACCGGTCGCCGCCCAGCTCCTGGTGCTGCGCCAGGTATCCGAGTGTCTTTCCCTTGGAAATGACAACCTCGCCTTCATCGGCGGCCAGCTCTCCGATGATGATTTTTAACAGTGTGGATTTGCCGGCGCCGTTGATACCGACGATGGCTGCCTTTTCATGATCCTCTATATGAAAGGAAGCATGGCGGATAATTTCCGTGCTTCCAAAGGCCTTGCTTATGTTGCTGCATGATAAAATCATGGTAGTTCCTCCCCTTGAATGGATCGAATAAATGTTGAATAACACGAATAGTATAATATAGGTTGGAATTTTTTTCAACTGCAACTGGTTGGATTGAGTGTTGCAGTTCACAGCCCTGCCAGCCTCTGCTTCCCGGTCGGCTCCGGCTGGCTCATGGGCCGTTTCCAGTTCAAGTTTCGGGGATTAGCAATTCTTAACGCGCAGGATTTTTCGTTCAGGGGAAATTCCCACCT
>OGUR01000138.1_pt1 | contig 52968 bp, 50 predicted proteins | sample 1574711 | NCBI WGS metagenome assembly OGUR01 (sample SAMEA2582152, study PRJEB24529) | metagenome | biome: Human gut stool | place: China | collected 2011
GGTCTGTTCCTCTCCTTTCGTCAGTTCAATATTTCCGATGACTTTATTCATTTTTGAAATTCGCTTTCTTTCACTTTCGTAAAAATAATCATTCACATTCCGGCTTCCATATGCTGGCTGTTTTATCATTAACTTAGCCCTCCAATTCAGATTTTACGTTGTCTACTTATTACAGGAGCGTGTCACGCTCCTGTCTTAGATATTTAAGGAACACTTACCATCGAAAGCTATCCGGCACACCTCGCTTATCCAGATATTCCTTTCTTGCCTTCTCTTTTTCTTCTTCCGTTGGTGCGGTCTTATATTTGGAATACAATAACCGCATAGATATGGAATCCAACTTATCCATTAATCCCTTTTTTATTTCTGGTCGCACTTCCTCTATTTCCAACAAATGATATTTCATCAGTGCAATAAATAATTCTTCTGGTATCTGTACATTCTTCAATTTATATTCCTTTCTGCGTGTCGGTGGTGTCGATAGTGACGATATTATCTATACCACTTCGGTATCTAAAATACCGTCACCATCGTCACATATCGTCACGACTTTGGTTGAATCAGTGATAACTTTATTTTTCTTCCGCTGTGTCCCCGAACACTTTCATACTTAATGTTGTAATCTATCAGTAGCCGTTCCAGACTGACATTCAATTTACGTGTGAAAACATTTGGCTGCATATCTATTTCTGGTAAAGTCTGTAATAATTCTGATGCGGAACCGCTCCATTCCGGCGCTTCATCTGTCACTACTGTAGCAAGTGATTCCAGCACAGAATCCACAGGCTCCTTCCACAGTTCTGTTTCTAATTTGGTAAGTTCCCATATGCATTGTTCTCGATTAAAATTAAGAAATAGTCTCTGGTCTTGCTGATCGCGTCCGGCAACTTCCAATACCGCTTTATTCTCTGTCCGTTTTTCTTTCTGCATAATAAATGCACCATCAGCGGCGCCCAGCAAACCGTTGGTTCCTGAAATCATATCAAAGCTGTCGGAAGATTCCATTTTTCTTGTATGATGAACAACCAGCAGACAGATACCATACTGATCGCTAAACCTTTTCAGCTTGGTTACGATTTCATAATCATTTCCGTAGCTTAGTTTATCACCACCAGCTTCACGTACCTTTTGAAGCGTATCTATAATAATAAGTCTGGCGTCCTCATGCTCTTTTACAAACTTATGTAACTGTTCCTCTAATCCCTGATTTAAAGCCTTAGATTGTGTTGCAAAGTGAAGATTGCTGCTCCCCTCCATGCCAAACATTTTAGATAACCGTCTTTGTAATCTGGCATAATCATCTTCCAACGCCAGATATAAAACAGTACCTTTTGTCACAGGAAATCCCCATAAAGGGATTCCCATACTGACATGATAACCAAGTTGCGCCATGAAGAACGATTTACCTACCTTCGGTGCTCCGACGAAGAGATATGTTCCGTTAAAAATCAATCCCTCTACAATCGGAACCCGTGGCGGATATGCTGTGTCGTACAATTCTTCCATGGAAATTGTTTTCAGATCACTTTCTCCGCCTGCTACTACATTCGCGGTCACGTTATTTGTGGCTTGTTGATTGATTTGCTTTTTTGATTCTGTTATAATTTTATTGTCTTTATTATGAAGTGGCTGTTCCACATCTACGCCAATAGATGAAGCTGGAATGGCTACTTTTTTAGTTGGTGTCATCACTGTTCCCCCTTTAATCCATTTAAAGTTTCTGCCACTACTTGTAGTGTATAAAGAAGTTCTTCGCTAATTTCTCCGCATTGTCCTAATTTCTGTAATTGCTCATATATTTCTGCCATCTGGTTTCTAAGAGCCTTATACACCCTCGGATTCCCCTGCACCACTACTTCCCGGTTCAACAGCTTCCGTATGATGTAATCCTGTTTTGTGAGTCCTGAAAGCCTCACACAATCATCAAGCAGCTTCCCTTCTTCCTCCGATACTCGAAAGGCTACCGTCTTGCTTCTCCAACGCCCCTGATAATCTAAATTTTTATCCATTTTGCTTTTCTTCCTTTCCCATTCTTTCTATATCCAATCTATCAGCCATTTCCGTTTGCTTGGTTGGAAACAGATGTGCATATCGGTAAGTAATATCTATACTTTCATGCCCTACCCTCTGTGCGATTGCAAGTGCCGAAAATCCCATTTCTATTAAAAGTGAGATATGCGAATGACGAAGATCATGCACTCTGATTCGTTTTACTCCGCTTTGTTTGGAACCTCTGTCCATCTCATGATGAAGATAAGATTTTGTTATCGGAAACAGCCTTTCGTTCTCTCCAATGCCATAAAGCATATGAATATATTCTTGTATCTCTTCACAAAGAAACTTTGACATTTTAATAGTCCGGTTACTTTTTGGTGTTTTGGGAGAAGTAATGACATCTCTCCCTTTTAGCCGCTGATATGATTTGTTGATAGTTAAGGTACATTTTCCAAAATCAAAATCTTTGGGTGTCAGTGCCAACAGCTCCCCCATACGGATACCACACCAATACAGTATTTCAAACGCATAATAAGATTGTGGTTTGTCCATCATGGCATCTGCAAATTTCAGATATTCTTCTTTTGTCCAGAACAACATTTCTTTATGTTCCTCTAAACCCATTGCTCCGGCTTTCTGCGCCGGATTCGAGGATAAATGATAGAACCTTACTGCGTGATTAAAAATAGCACTTAATTGACTATGTATCGTTTTCAAATAAGTTGCGGAATATGGCTGGCCGGATTCATCTTTATAAGATAGCAACTCATTCTGCCATGCAATAATATCCTTTGGCTCTATTTCTTCCATCTTACGTGATTCAAAATAAGGAAGTATCTTTGTGCGTATCACATGGCTTTTGGATTCCCATGTATTTTCCTTTACCCGTTTTCTTTTGTCCGTTTCATAGATTTCAAAAAAACTTCCAAAGGTCATATCAAGTTTTGCTTCCTGTCTCAGCATAGTTTCCCGCTCCCAATTCAAAGCTTCCTTTTTGGTCGCGAAACCTCTCTTTTGTGTCTGCTTCCCTTCTCCCTTCCAATCAGTAAAGCGAAATACGGCGCGCCATTTTCCTGTGTTACCATCTTTATAAACTGCCATCTTATGGCTCCTTTCTGCGGCACTTTAAACGTGCCGCTCGTTGTAACATATTTTTTTATGGAAATACTGGGCATTCACCCGGCCTGCTACTGTAAGATAACCCTGTTGCTTTAATTCTTCATTGAGCTGTTTAACAACTCTGTACGCATAGGATTTTGATACTCCTAATTCTTCTGCAACTTCCTGAACACTGATGAAAGTTTTGCTTTGCAAGTTTCCTTCTCCTTCCCTAAATTTATTTGTTTAAGTTCTGTAACATCATATTACTAAACATTTACCGTTAAGTCAAGTGGTTTACAGAAAAATATTAACTTTTTTTGTTTAATTTCTTATTGCTATTCATTTTCGCCTGTGTTATACTCTACACAAACATATATGTTTAGGAGGTTTCCATATGGCAATCGGACAACGTATCAAATTTTTCCGCAATAGAAAAGGAATGACACAAAAGCAGCTTGGGGAAATTCTCGGCTTTCTCGGCAAAACCTCTGATGTCCGTATGGCACAGTATGAGTCAGAAGCCAGAGTGCCTAAGATTGACCTTGTGAAAGAAATGGCTGGTATTTTTGATGTCAGCACTCATGCTCTCACTGTACCCAACATAGACACCTACATTGGACTTATGCACACTCTCTTTACATTGGAAGATGTGTACGGACTTAAAATAAGTGAAATAGATGGGGAACTCTGTCTGCGTCTGGACAAGTCCAATCGTGACAACTATACTTCTCTGTTCAATATGTTTCAGGCATGGCAGCAGATGTCTGCCAAATTGGAGCAAGGCGAGATCACCAAAGAGGAATACGACCAATGGCGCTACAAATATCCTGAACTTGATACTTCCCACCACTTCGCAAAAGCTCCCTCTAAAGCACTTAGCGATTTTTTTGTGAGTGAATTGAAAAAAGAAAAATAAGCACAAAAAAACCTTACCGACTTCTTATTCCATTTCTGGAAACTAAAAATCAGTAAGGTTTTTCTATGCTATTAGAAGTAAAATAACTTTGTTGTCGCGACATTCGCCAACTGAATATGCAAGCATATTCGCTTGGCTCATTGCACGCACACATTCTATCAGTAGGTATCAAATGTTGCCAAATCGTTGCCACTCATTAAACAAATTTGTTTGAAATCTGCATAAACTCTAGGTTTTTCCAACCCACAAACTCACTCAAACTCAATCGTAGCCGGCGGCTTCCCCGTACAATCATACAGCACCCGGTTCACGCCCTTCACTTCATTGACAATTCTCCTGGTCACAGTTCCCAGGACCTCCCACGGAAGTTCTGCCGACTCCGCAGTCATAAAATCAGATGTAAGCACAGCTCTCAGTACAACGGCATAATCGTACGTTCTCTCATCACCCATACAGCCAACCGACCGCATATTCGTCAGCGCCGCGAAATACTGGCCAAGTCCCTTATCGACTCCGGCTTTTGCAATCTCCTCGCGGTAGATTGCATCGGCTTCCTGAACGATTTTTACCTTGTCCGGTGTGATCTCGCCGATGATGCGTACCCCCAGGCCCGGGCCCGGGAACGGCTGGCGGTAAACCAAATACTCCGGAATTCCAAGTTCCAGACCGGCCTTTCTTACCTCATCCTTAAACAGAAGGCGCAGCGGCTCGATGATCTCCTTAAAATCCACATGCTCCGGAAGTCCGCCCACGTTGTGGTGAGACTTGATCACGGCTGACTTTCCAAGTCCTGACTCGATCACATCCGGGTAAATGGTACCCTGCACGAAATAATCCACCGTGCCGATCTTCTTTGCTTCATCTTCAAATACACGGATAAACTCTTCTCCTATGATCTTTCTCTTCTGCTCCGGCTCCTCCGCCCCTTTCAGTTTCTCATAGAAACGTTCCTGGGCGTTGACGCGGATAAAATTCAAATCATAAGGGCCATTGGGGCCAAAGACAGCCTCCACCTCGTCGCCTTCGTCCTTGCGCAGAAGACCGTGGTCTACAAATACACAGGTCAGCTGTTTTCCAACTGCTTTCGCCAGCATAACGGCTGCTACGGAAGAATCCACTCCGCCGGACAGAGCACAGAGCACCTTGCCGCTGCCGACTTTTTCGCGGATAGACTGTATGGAAGATTCAACGAAGGAATCCATCTTCCAGTCCCCGGAACAGTTACAGACGTTGTATACGAAATTGGACAGCATCTTCATGCCTTCCTGTGTGTGCATAACCTCCGGATGGAACTGAACCGCATAGAGGCCGCGCTCCTCACATTCCATGCCTGCCACCGGGCAGACCGGTGTGTGAGCGGTAACCTTGAAACCTTCCGGGGCTTTTTCTATATAATCTGTATGGCTCATCCAGCAGACCGTTTTCGGGCTCACGGAATCAAGGATCCGGCTGTCCGCCTCTGTATCCACTTCCGTCTTGCCATATTCGCTGACTGGAGCCGTCGCAACGCTTCCGCCCAGCATATGAGCCATCAACTGGGAACCATAACAGATTCCAAGGATCGGAATTCCCATCTCAAAGATTTCTTTTTCACAATGCGGGGACTCCTCCTTGTATACACTATTAGGGCCTCCGGTGAAAATGATTCCCTTCGGATTCATTTCCCTGATCTTTTCCAGTCCCAGTGTGTATGGATGAACCTCACAGTAAACATTGCATTCTCTGACTCGTCTGGCAATCAGCTGGTTGTACTGACCACCGAAATCCAGAACAATAATCATTTCTCTTTCCACGGGTATTCCTCCTATAATAATCATGTACGGTATCACGAACGCCGGAAATGAAAAAAACCGGACATAAGCCGCTTTATCTTTAGCATTCCCGCATTCCTGCAATAAAAAACAAAAATTGCAAATGAAGATGAAAGGCTGTTGCATGCATCTTAACCGATTTCTGCAACAGCTCTTTCCATGATATTATATTCTATCGGAAAAGCCTTGACAAGTATTTTCTCGCTTCCTCAGAAAAAGCTGTGAAAAATAAACGACTCCCACTCCTCAAAATCCCGTTTCTTTGACACAAAATCCAATCGTTTGACACGCTTTTCTCCGCCCATGGCGTACATTTTCCCGATTAGGTACGCATATGGCACCATACTATCAAATCACGTCCTGTCTGAAAATCTGCTTCATATTTTCTGCATTCAGGCCGCGGATCACTTCCACTGCCATGGATACGGCCGCCTCAATATCTGATTTCGCACAGAAATTATAATGGCTGTGCACGTATCGGGAAGGAATTCCCAGCACCAGAACCGGAACCGCCTGACCGGTCAGACTGATCTTCCCCGCGTTTGTGCTGCCGCCTCTCCGAACAGCATCCTGACAGGGAATTCCTAATTTCTCTCCGATCTCATGCGCGTACCGGATAAACGCCGGGTTCGATACGTAGCTGTTATCCAGATGGCGGATCTGTACACCGCCTCTCATCACTCCCTGCGCGATTCCCGCCTGGAAATAGGGATCATCAGCAGGTGAGCCCTCAAATACGATCGCCAGATCAGGCCTCACCTGCTGAGCAGTCACCACAGCCCCCCTGGTTCCCACCTCTTCCTGGGCCGCAAACGCACCCACGACTCTGGCCGCCAGGCGGTCTTCCTCCTCCATCAGAGCCTTCATAGTTTCTATGATACAGAAGCATCCCAGGCGGTTGTCAAATGCCTTTCCAAAGCAGATGCCGTTTTCCTCATGATATTCATACGCCACATCCGGAACAACGGGGTCGCCCGGACGGATTTTGTACGCAGCAAGCACCTCTTCCCGGCTGCACGCGCCCACATCTATCAGGATATCCTCGATCCTCAGGCTGTTGTCCGCCTTCTGCTCCGGTGTTAGAAAATGAACCGGTTTCGACGTGGTAATACCTCTGTGCATTTTTCCATCTGCCGTTCTCACAATAACTGAGTGGGCCGGAAGACTGGTAAGGTGAAAACCGCCTAGTGTTACGATGCTCATAAGACCATTTTCCATAATAGACTGAATCATGAATCCGCATTCATCGAGATGGGCATCCAGCATCAACACCGGACGTCTGTCGGATGAAAATGCAGGCTTCTCATGAATCTCATTGTTGTCCCCAGTCCCGGCCGTGAGAGCCGTTGGCTTCATCTCTGTGTATACATTGTGCATTGCATCATTTCGAAAGGCCATTCCACTACAATATTTTTTTATCACTCTGACCACGTCTTCCTCAAAACCGCTGGGACCGAACGCATTGGACAGTTCTTCCAGAATCTTTAAATCAATCATGCTGCTTCTCCTCTTTCCTCTATTACTCTATCAATTTATTTCTCCATCTTTTTATTTCTCCATCTTTTTATTTCTCCATCTTTCTATTACTTTATCTTTCCATTTTTCTATCTATCCATCTGATTAGCTCACTGCTACAAAACGCCCAGTTTCTTAAGCTCACCCATAAATTGCTCCATCTTCAGTTCCCGCAGGACAAGACTGGTATCCTGCGGCTCCTTCATGCCAGGCTGAAGACCTGCAAAATGATTCCTGCCCTGGTAGCAAAAGTGTTCGATATCCTCCAGAATTGATCCGGCCATGCCCCTCGCCTCCAACGCTAACTCCTTCAAATTATTGGGTGTTGCGTCGATCTGGAATTCCAATCCCCAGTAAATAAGGCCTGTATAAACGCTCCCGATACGATTTGCGGTATTTACCAGCTTTGTTTCATCGCCAGGCTGTCCGGGCGGTCCCATTGCCTCCGGTAATTCAACCTTAAAAATGCAGTGGAGCGGTTCTGTATACTCCTGAAGTTTCTCCAGCTTGCCAGTGTTCCACTTCACATACCGCAGGATCTCCTCTTTTGCGGCCTCATCGGTGAGGAGCAGAGGACGGAACATTTCCTGTTTGAGGCTGCCGGCCTTCTGCAGGCCAGAGTCCAGAACTGCAAAAAGCAGTTTATATTCCCATGCATACGGCTTCACTTCCATAATATAGCTGACTTCCCTGTCCAGATTCGTCCGGTTTTCGCCCGCGTCTTCCCTGTCTTTTATGACAGAACCGCAGTATTCACAAACTCCGTACCCCAGCCCGTCGTCGTAAAACACCGGTGCACCGCAATGTCCGCAGATAATTGTCTCCATTAAATTCTCTCTCTCCACATAAAATCCGTCTGTATCTATGGAGAAATTATAACATGAAACAAATAATTTTCCTATCTTGTGCGTAAAGTTGCTGCTCCGTATATGTATATACAGAACAAATGCCACCCAGGCAGAGACGAACTCCTCCAAAGGCAGCATTTGAAATAACGTTTATTCTGTTTTAACATTCCTCTGATCTATCTTCTGTCCAAATACTCTTTAATTGCATTTCCGATAAATTTTGAGGCTCCCACCCCGTATTTCCGGTCGTTCACCTCGATATATATGGGATTGGATTGATAGGATTCCGCCGTAAATGACCAGTAATTCTCTCCCATATCAATTCCTTTATTGGTTTCTTCGCAAAAAGCAATTAAATTGCTTACCGCCTTCTGTACTTCCGGAGATGCGGTATCTCTGCTTAGGTCGGCCGTAAGGCGTTTCGTCAACAGCTCCGTTTGCTCCATAATCCCATTCACTTCTGTCTCTGAAACAGCCGGTCCTTCAGACAAATATTTCTGAAAACCTTCCTTCATTGCCTTTGTATAATTCTCAATGCCGCCATACTGCCTGACTGCCTGGCCGGCAATCTCATCTTCATGCGACTGCAGCGCGCTTAGCATTTCGTCAAACTGCTCCATACTTCCAAGCTGTTTTATAATCTCATCCGTATGTGTTGCTTTAAACTCACTTAAAGCCTGAAAATATTCGTTCATATCAAACTCTTTAAAGTCCATACACATTTCTCCATGAATTAATTTATCGAGTAACTCCAGCATACCATTCAATCTGTCGCGTTTCAGCTGAATCAGCTCCCTCTGCTTTTCGAATGCGGCTGCTTTATTAAATTGCGGGTTTTCCATAATCGCTTTGATTTCCTTCAGCGTAAAGTCCAGTTCCTTAAAAAACAGGATCTGCTGCAGTACTTCCAATGCATGTTCATCATACAGCCTGTATCCGGCTTCCGTCATTTCCGTCGGCTGAAACAGGCCGATCTCGTCATAAAACTGGAGCGTCCGAACACTGACACCCGTCAATGTGGAAACCTGTTTAACAGTCATCATAATTCTCACCTTCCTTTACCGCCCGGTTCGGTTCTCCTGCCCCTCCTGCCGGCGTTGGAAGGAACCGGGGACCTCATCTCTGACTCTCACTTTACACTATCACCATGCGTGATAGTCAATACTTTTTTCAAATTTTCTTATAAACTTCAAATTTTCTTATAAAATTAACGATACTCCCCTCTGTTTTATGCCAAAAAGATACAAACTTCATAATTCGTTAGAAACCCTTAATAAATTTCATAATCTTTTTACGTTGCGGCCAAATTTCTGTTACATTTTTCCAGTATGATAATATTATAAACATAGGAAATCGAATTAAGCAGTAAGAGCGCTTCCTACATATGTTTCCACTAAGTCGGCGGGGTTGACGTAATGTCACCTTGCCGGCTCAACCTAATTTATGGGGTGTTTTTTACAGTCTAAAATTTTTTTCATATTTTTTTGAAATTTATCTGGACAAATCCAATTTCCTATGGTATTATAAGGAAGTTGTCGGAAACGACAGATACGGCCTATTGGTCAAGCGGCTAAGACGCCGCCCTCTCACGGCGGAAACCCGGGTTCGATTCCCGGATAGGTCATGAAAACCTTTCTGAATATCAGGAAGGTTTTTTTGTGTCTCAGAAAGGTTTGTACTATGATAAAAAATATTTGGCGGACAATTGCTGTCATTTTGTAATGATATTGAATTTGAATTGTTCAGTACCCTTCCTGCCTCACTCATGCTTTTCTTCGGTGCCCACGGCATACCTTCGCATACCTTCTCTCCCCGGGCAATGGAAGCACACATAGACGTTCTGGCCCGTAAATAACTTACGGGGCACGAGATTGTAGATGTAATCCGATAAACGTTACACACATCCCGATATGAAAAATAATTAATGGTTGAAATAGTGAAAATAAAATAACTACGGTGCAGCTGCATTTGCCGGATCCGCCTACGCGCCATATAAAAGGCGGCTTTCGGGCAGTCTGTTTGTTAGTTACCACTGTTAGTTACCGGTTAGTTACGTATTCGTTATGTATTAGTTACTGGCAAATTTCCATACATTTTCATACTGTTTTATTGCTTTTTCACTGATCCGTTATAAAAAAAGCGCCGCACCCCTCATGGTTACGGCACTTTTTATTTTTTTATACTCTATAAAATTAGAATTCCCCAGCCTTTGCCGCTTCTCAATAGAAACTGTGAAGGCGTGATTTTCAGTGGTTTAGAGGGCATTTGTGAGCTGCATGTGTGCTACTGTCCACATCTGACGACTATTCATTCTGTCTCTTGATATAAGTCACAAACATCCTTACTTAATTGCGAAGCAGAAGATCACATTCCAGTTATGCTCTTCAGTTTGCATTTCAAATATATTTACATCTTGATTTAAACTTATCTATGTACACACCCGATAAATGTATCTCGTTTTGATTCCCAACGCACATCTGTTATAGAATGCAATTGAAATTCTTCAATGATATCATTTTTTAGTTGACCGAGTCTATTTTTAATATCATTTACCTCACTATCAAGTTTCAACCCAATTTGTCTCGGATTGATTGCACCTTGAATTTCTTTAAATGCAAACCCCGGAAGTAAAATAGTTGTATATTTATTTTGTAATATCCATGCAGCCCCCATTTCATTCATGCAGGCAACACTATCGTAATAATTCCCAGATAATATGTAAATAACATGCAGGGAATGATTTTCAAACTGTAATTTTAAATAATCAAAAATGTCCTCATTCAAGGGGATATCATATCCCGGAACTGAAGAACAAAATATTTGACTTTCATTTAATCCTAATCCTTCCAATAATTCTACTAATGCAGAAACATAATCCTTATCCTGAGACGAATGACTAATAAATACTTTTGGACTCTTTTGCATGTCACTGTCCTCCTCCCTAGTTTTTATTTCCAAAGGCAATTCAGTGGGATAATATTTATCTATGTTCTTTCCAATCACTAATAAATTTGCCTCAAGTTCATTAAATTGTCTTTCATCTTTCCACCCGTTAAAGCCTTGTTTCAAGTCTGTTAAAGCATTCCATATAAAACTATCTCTTGTTCTGTCATATATGTCTTGTAGTTCAAACTGAACTGATTGTTTCCATACCGCAAACTCAGGTGTATTGTAAATAACTTTCATTTGAGCCATTCCATCTCCCCTCATTAAATGGAAATGAGATTTTATGTCACTGATTTGTGCAATTAACTCTAATAAGTCACCTTTCATATTCTTCTCTGCCGTTTTCCTCTCTAATGCATATGCCTTTTCGTTAAAATCTATTATGTATGGAACATTACTCGCCCATTTTGCTGTCAAGTAACCATTTTCCTTTAAATCACGCATCATTGCCCTTAACCTGCTGTCCATTTTATTATCTACACCCTCAAACAACTTCTCCATATATTGTACTGGATTTTCTACTTTTAGCAGCATATCAAGCAATTGCATTGAATTAGAAGGTATTTCTTTAACAAAATAATTTATTCCTGCTGGCGTCAAATATAGTTCTATTCCACTCAAATCCTCTTCATATCTGGATATTAAATAATTAGCTTTTAATGACTCTAAAATCTCTGTACTTCGTCCTTGTAGGTATTGTGGCAAATCATCATGGGACAATTGCACATAATATTCCTTGTTACCATCGTATTTACCTAGAATATTTTTCAAAACCTCTTCTATGACACTCTTTATCAATTTTTATTCCTCCAGGATTCTGTCCTTCAATAACTTATTAGATTATTGTATCATACTTTATGTATTTAGGCATACCCAAAGTTAAAAATTCCATTCTGCAACCCATATCTTATATAGTGCGGATCTTTCCCTGTTGCTTTTGCAATTTCTGTAATCGGTACATTTCGCCCTGTGAAGTTCGGCAGGTCAATATGATACCCTTTATTCATCGGCATCTCCCCTTTCTTTTTCCTCCATAATTCTTTTCATCACCTGATTAATTTGTTCTTTCTTTACACCTGATAGCTCTTTTCGCATCCACCTGGATAAAGTAAATTCAGATATCCCTAACTTTTCTGCAACTTCCCATTGTCTAATCTGTTTTATTTTCATATCTGCTCTGACATCTTGATTCTTCGTTCTATCACCTCCTCTGCTGCACATTTTCTTTGCATCTCCTTTCATTTTGTTGTTGACTTTGCTGTTGGTGTAATCTATAATAACACTACGCAAAGTTTCTAAAAAGAGCTATTTATTATTCAACTGGAGGTTTTTATGTTACAAAAGTCTATTATCGGAGCTATTTTGAAAGACCTAATTAAAGAAAGGGGGTATACGCAAGAAGAGTTCGCTGAAGACGTGGGTATCGGATTATCTACTATCAAAAAGTACATCACTGGTCAGGTAAGCTATTCTATTGAAACACTGGATCTGTTTGCTGATTTCTTTAACTGTTCCTATGACTATCTATTAGGCAAGAGCCTGACACCGTATCGTGAAATACAAGATGTAAAACAAGCTATCCGACTGTCAGATGGTGCTCTGGACAAACTAGTTAGTTATGCGAAAGAATATGATGATTATTCAGAGAGCAAAAGATATTTAGACACATTAAGCAACTTAGTTCAGTCTGAATATTTAATTGAACGTATTATTGATTATTTTTACATTGATGCGGATGAAGAGTTCGTAACCGAAGCACATGAGATTTTTCCATCAGATCATATTATGGTGGGGCATCAGATTCTCAATGTCCCAGATATTGAAGACGCATATTTGTTTGGAATTATGCAAGCTTTGGTAAAGTCCAAAGCAAACATAGGAAAAGACGTTCCTACTAAACTTAGAAAACTAAGAACCAAACCAGAAGAAACAGAATATGAAGAGGAGGACTACTAAATGGCAAAACAACTACAAAGAAGTAAAGGATATGGCTCTGTATACTATATGGGCAATCGCCGCCGGAATCCGTGGCGGACGGTCAAGACTGCGGGATGGGAACCCCATCCCGAGAGTGAAAAGCTAGTTCAGAAGCGAATTACAATCGGATATTTCCCAACAAGGGATAAGGCTTTAGAAGCATTAATCAACTACAATGACAATCCCTATGACATCAAAACTAACACTATCACCTTTTCCGAAACATATGAAAAATGGAGTAAGGAATACTTCCCTTCCCTCTCAAGCAAATCAAGTATTCGTACCGTTGAATGCGCTTATAAATACTGTACATCGCTTCATAAAATGAGAATGTAAGATATCCGGGTCGAGCATTTGGAAGGTGTCATTCATAATGCCGATGTCGGCAGTGCTACCAAAGGTCGCATGAAATCCTTATTTAACATGATGTACCGTTATGCACTTCGTCATGAGATCGTTGAAAAAGATTATGCAGATCTCTGTAACCCGGTTAAGCAAGATGCCCCACAAAAGGAAGTAATTCCATTTACCGATGAAGAAGTAACTCTTCTATGGAGCAATCTTAATGAAGTGCCCTTTGTCGATATGATACTAATCGGGATTTATAGTGGATGGCGACCGCAGGAATTAGCGATCTTAAAGACAGCAGATATTGATTTAGAAGAAAAGACAATGCGGGGCGGTCTAAAGACCGATGCCGGCAAGAATCGTGTCGTTCCAATCCATCCACTGATTTATCCTCTAATTGAGAAAAGATATGACGAGACGGAAGAATATCTGTTTAATGACATAAACAGCACACAAGGGGTGGGAAAACGGCTCTCATACGACAAGTACAGAAACCGCTTCAACAAAGCGATGTCCCGTCTGAAACTAACACATCGCCCTCACGAAGCCAGACATACCTTCATCATCAAAGCCAAGACATACCATATGGACGAATACATCTTAAAGCTAATCGTCGGACACGCCATCACAGATATTACTGAAAAGGTGTACACCCACCGCACCATGGAGCAATTACATTCCGAAATAAAGAAAATCAAAAGATAAAGAGATGTACCAACCGAAATTGATACACCTCTAAAATACTACTTCTATTCAATCAAAAATTTGTGAGTTGTTAGTGTGAGTTACTTGTGAGCTGTATGTGAGCTACACTCCACATTTCACACCATTTCATCCAATCTCACAACGTCTGAACCCCTTGAAAACAGGAACTTTCTTAAAATTTCCCAGCCTTAGCCGCTTCCTCAATCGAAACAGCCACAGCAACAGTCATACCAACCATCGGGTTATTTCCTGCACCGATCAGACCCATCATCTCAACGTGAGCCGGAACGGAGGAAGAACCTGCGAACTGTGCGTCAGAGTGCATACGTCCCATAGTATCTGTCATACCGTAGGAAGCAGGACCTGCTGCCATGTTGTCCGGGTGAAGTGTACGTCCTGTACCACCGCCGGAAGCAACAGAGAAGTACTTTTTGCCCTTCTCATTACATTCTTTCTTGTAAGTACCTGCAACCGGATGCTGGAATCTGGTTGGGTTGGTGGAGTTACCAGTGATGGAAACGTCAACGCCTTCCTTCCACATGATTGCAACGCCTTCTGTTACGTCGTTGGAGCCGTAGCAGTTAACTTTTGCTCTTAAACCTTCAGAATAGGACTTTCTCCATAGTTCTTTTACTTCGCCTGTGTAGTAATCCATCTCGGTCTCTACGTAGGTAAAGCCGTTAATTCTGGAGATAACCTGAGCGGCATCTTTTCCTAAACCATTTAAGATAACTCTTAATGGTTTCTCACGAACCTTGTTTGCCTTTTCTGCGATACCGATTGCGCCTTCTGCTGCTGCGAAGGACTCATGACCTGCCAGGAAGCAGAAGCAGTCTGTGGTCTCTTCCAGTAACATCTTTCCTAAGTTACCATGGCCTAAACCAACTTTACGCTGATCAGCAACGGAACCCGGGATACAGAAAGACTGAAGGCCTTCGCCGATAGCTGCAGCCGCGTCAGCAGCTTTCCTGCAGCCTTTTTTGATTGCAATGGCTGCGCCTACCGTGTAAGCCCATTTTGCATTCTCAAAACAGATCGGCTGGATTGCCTCTACCTGCTTGTATACATCTAAACCAGCATCTTTAGTGATCTTCTCAGCTTCTTCGATCGAAGCGATGCCATAGCTGTTTAATACGGAATTGATTTTGTCAATTCTTCTCTCATATGATTCAAATAAAGCCATTATCTTGTCCTCCTTGTTATTTGGCTATGTCAAATTCTGCAGATGGAAAACCGGAACTTCTATGTATGACTCCGGCCTGTCCCATTATTCATGTCTTGGGTCGATGATCTTAACAGCGTCAGCAACACGGCCGTACTGTCCTTTTGCTTTCTCCCATGCAGTATTCGGATCGTCGCCCTTCTTGATGAAATCTGTCATCTTTCCAAGGCTTACGAACTGATAGCCGATGATCTGATCGTCAGCATCCAGTGCAATACCGGTTACATAACCTTCAGCCATTTCAAGGTAACGAGGACCTTTCTTTAAGGTTCCGTACATGGTACCAACCTGAGAACGAAGTCCCTTTCCTAAGTCTTCCAGTCCCGCACCGACAGGAAGTCCATCCTCTGAGAACGCACTCTGGGTTCTGCCGTATGCGATCTGTAAGAATAATTCTCTCATTGCTGTATTGATTGCGTCACAAACAAGGTCTGTGTTCAATGCTTCTAAAACGGTTAAACCTGGCAGAATCTCTGCAGCCATGGCAGCGGAGTGAGTCATACCGGAACATCCGATGGTCTCTACCAGTGCTTCCTGAATGATGCCTTCTTTGACATTTAAAGTCAGCTTACATGCACCCTGCTGAGGAGCACACCAGCCAACGCCATGTGTTAAACCGGAGATATCTTTAACTTCTTTAGATTTTACCCATTTTGCTTCTTCTGGGATTGGAGCAGCGCCGTGATGAACGCCCTGTGCCACTGTGCACATCTCTTCTACTTCCTGTGAATAAATCATGTTAAAACTCCTTTCGAATAAGTAATAATTGTGAAAAGTACTTTGTTAAATATATCACATCATACTTAGCTATATTCTCTCACAGAATGTCGAATTTCGCAAGTATTTTTTGGATTTCCCTGTAAAATCAAGGGGGTTGGGAAATCTCCTGATTTATCATTTTTCCTTCCCTCTTACGCATATAATTACTAACCACCTGTCAAAGGAGCTTCTATGAAATCGAAAAATATCAGCGCTCTGCTCATTTCAATCATGATCCCTTTGGCTGTCGGCTCTATTTCCGCGCTTATCAGCGGTAATACGATGGCCTACCAGACATTGATCAGGCCGCCCTTATCACCGCCGGCCTTTCTGTTTCCGGTTGTCTGGACAATTCTGTACCTGTTAATGGGGATCTCCTCCTACATGATCTATGTCTCGGGGGATCCAAACACAGGAAAAGCGCTTAAATACTATGCATTACAGCTTCTTTTCAATTTTGGATGGAGCATCCTGTTTTTTGGTCTCTCCCAATATCTGCTGTCATTTATCTGGCTTATTGCACTGATCCTGCTCATAGCCGTGATGATTTACCAGTTTTATAGAATCTCCCCTCTGGCAGCCTGCTTACAGATTCCATACCTGTTATGGTGTCTGTTCGCCGCATATCTGAATCTGTCTATTTACCTTTTGAATCGATAATCCGTGTTTTGCCGGTTATGAAAGCAGGAGAAAAGGGGAACTGCCCCGCCAGTGATGGTAAATCACAGGTATGACAGCTCCCCTTTCTTCCTGCCGCATTTCCTTCGAAGCTTCCGCATCTCCAGTCAGGTCCATGTTCAGGCCCACGTTCTGGTTCACGTTAAGGCCCACAGTCAGGCCCACAGTCAAGCCGCTCCCTCTTTCAAGTTTCTGTCCAGCAGCTTTAAAAATGGGAGCATCACCAGCACATAGGTCACAGAGAAAATAATACTTGCAGCGATTGACGCTTTGTTCCGGTGCCGTTTTGGGATTCCCATTCCAAACAGAAACCCGGCAGCACAGACGCAGAGCTTTAACAACGCCACATCACGGATTTTCCAGGACTTTATATATTCGTCCGCAGTATCCAGCCATTGTTTCATCAGCGTGTCCTCCTTCGTGTATTTCTTGTATTTCTTATATTTCCATTATATCATCAGGGACAGCCTTAATCCAATGTTTTTTCCTGGATTAACCGATCCGCACCGCAGTCTCCACCGCCTGCCTCACCGCTTCCAGCGCCTGTGCGGGCTGCTGCGCGTCTCCGATCAGAACCGCCTCCGGATAAGTCTCTTTCAGTTCCTCATAAAGACCTCTGACCGGGCGTGCCCCGCAGGCATAGATGATATGGGTAAAGCCGCTTAAAACTTCCTGTGTGCCGCGCCTTTCCACTGTCACCTCTCCGCCGTTTACGGATACCAGCTTTGTGCCTGTCATCATGGTAATCTCCGGCCGGTTCAGCCGTATCATGGCCGGCACTTTGTTGTTCACTACCATTCCCGCACCGATCTCATCTGCCATCTCGATCATGGTAATATGACAGAATCCGCGTTTCTGATGCATCAGGTACTCACAGACCTCACATCCAACCATACCGCCGCCTACTACCAGGACATTTCCGCCTGGGATGGCCGTCTCTCCTCTCAATACCTTCCATGCGGTTATCGCCTGCTCCGGATCGATTCCCGGTACCGGCGGGAGCATCTCTCCCGCTCCGGTAGCGATAACCAGCGCATCAGGAGAAAGACGGTCAATGACCTCCCTGTCCGCGACTGTATTCCGCCGTACGTCTACAGACAGCCGTTCCAGTTCATGCTCCAGATAGACAATCCATTTGCTCAGTTCCTGCTTATGGGGCGGAATACAGGCAAGCCGCATCTGGCCTCCCAGTTCATTTTCCCGCTCCAGGAGAACGACTTTGTGACCGCGCACCGCACAGGCTCTGGCACAGGCCATGCCGCCGATTCCGCCGCCCACGATCACCACACGTTCCGGCCTTTCCGTTTTCGTAAGCTCCAGCTCTTTCTCCCTTCCTGCCGCCGGATTGATCACGCAGGAGGCCGGATGGCGTTTCGTCTGTTCTCCCACACATCCGATGGCGCAGGCCGCGCACGGTGCGATTCCGTCGTAATCTCCGGCTTCCATCTTTTTTACGAAGTCGGGATCCGCAATCAGGGCGCGGCCCAGTACGACGCCATCCACCTTGCCCGAATCGACCAGATATTCCGCATATCGCGGCTCGCCTATTTTCCCGACCACAAGTACCGGCACTGCCGCCGCCTGCTTCAGCGCTTCCGCCTCCGGAACGTTGACGCCCTGCACCTCCCCGTGGCACGGGATAATCTTATTGCATCGCTCATACTGGGTACCGCCGCTGATTTCAAATGCATCCACGCCGTGACGTTCCAGGATCGGAACGAGGTACTTCATATCTTCCAGCGTATTGCCCTGTTCGTCCCGTTCACTTCCCGACATGCGAAGAATAATCGGGAAATCGGGACCGCAGGACTCCCGAATCGCATCCAGGACTTCACACAGCAGGCGTGCCCGGTTGTCGAGGCTTCCTCCGTAACGGTCCGTCCGTTTGTTCCTCATGGGTGATAAAAATGAGCCCAGCAGCATATACGCATGGGCGCAGTGCAGTTCGATTCCGTCAAAGCCGGCGCACTTGGCATCGTATGCGCCTTTTGCGTATTTCTGTATGATCCCTGGAATTTCCTCCAGTGTGACAGCCCTGGTCTTCTGAGCCATGGAATTTAAGTACACGCTGCTGGCCATGGGCGGAATGCCCCGGAACGCGCTGACACTCTCCGGTCCCGGGTGGGTGATCTGCGGGATCACCCTGGCGCCGCACTCATGGATTTTGTCCGTGAAACGGCGGTAGGACGCAATACTCTCTTCATTTCTGAAGCACAGCGTGTTGCCCAGATACGGCACATCGGGATCTACCGAGAGCGCGTCAGTGATGATACAGCCTACGCCGCCTCTCGCCCTTGCCAGCCAGTATTCCTGCATGGTCTCATTGACCGTTCCGTCCGGGCTCTCATATCCCAGGGACATGGGCGCCATGAAAACGCCGTTTTTTACGGTCATGGAACCGATCTTTAACGCTTCTAATAATCTGGATTTCATTGATAATTCCTCCTCTTTTCCGTGCAAAACTCTATGCGAAACTCTATGCGAAACCGGCATACCAGCTTCCTCTGCGGCAGCCTTCTATACCAGCCTTGCAGTGTCAAATCCTTCCGCAATCGCGTCAATCGCACGCCTTGCCCGCTTCGCGTCTCCGATGACAAAGAAATCCGCCCCAGCCTTCTCACTGGCTTCTTTCAGCACACTGCTGTCTCTCGAAGCAGACCCCACAGCCAGAACCACGCTGTCACAGTCCACAGTCTCCTTCCCTTCCGGTGTCTCAACCACCACACCGGTCTCATTGATTTCGATGCATCGGGCACTTGTGATGATCCCTACCGACTCACCGCCGAGTTTCTGCATCACGGCGATTTTCCGGAGCATTCCCAGATCTTCTCCCGCCTTATCCTTCATCTCCAGCACCTTCACCGGATGCCCGGCCGCCGCCAGCGCATCCGCGGCCTCCAGACCGACCAGCCCGCCTCCGATCACACAGACGCTGCCCTCCGGCTCCACTTCATGCTCCAGCACGGCGTGGGCCTGACAGACCATTTTCTTCCCGCTTCCCGGAAGCTTCAGCTCGATCGGCGCGGAGCCTACGGCCGCGATCACCGCGTCCGGTTTCTCCTCCGTGATAATCTCCGGTGTAAGCGGCGTATGGAAACGCACCTCCGCACCCGACCGCTCCACCAGCCGTCCAAAGGAAATGGCCGCCTGTTTCATCTCTTCCTTGCCCGGAGCCTGGCCCGCCGTGATAAACTGGCCGCCCAGACGGTCTCCCGCCTCAAAAATCACCGGATGATGGCCCCTCATGAGCAGCACCCTGGCCGCCTCCAGGCCGGCCATTCCGCCGCCTGCGATATAGACCCGTTTCGGAGTCTCCGCCTTTGTAAGCCTCCACTCCTCCTCGCGACCCAGACACGGATTTCTCAGACATGTGATAAACGGTCTGTTCCTTAAATCGCAGAATCCGTCGTAGCAGCCCTGGTTGCAGCCGACACAGTGGATGATGTCCTCTGTCCTGCCCTCCCTCGCCTTGTTGCAGAACTCCGGATCGGCCAACTGGGCTCTTCCCATGACGACCATATCGGCCTTATCCTCTTCCAGGATGGCTTCCGCCTGCTCCGCGGTGTTGATCCTTCCCACGGCGATCGTCGCCATCTTCGTCTCTCTTCTGATCCGTGCGGCGTTCTCCACATTAAAGCCTCTCGGAATATCGATGGGCGGAACCTCATAAACGGATCCGGCCGTGATGATATTTCCCCTGGATACATCCAGTACATCCACTCCATTTTCCCCGGCTATGCGGCAGAATTCGATGATTTCTTCGATAGTAAGCCCGCCCGGCAGATAATCATCGTGAGCATCAATACGCATGAACAGCGGCATTTCCTCCGGTATGGCGTTTCGAATCGCCCGGATACATTCAAGTGGGAATCTCGACCGGTTCTCAAAGCTTCCACCGTACTCATCCGTCCTGTGGTTTAAGCCTCCGCTTAAGAAGGAATGGGGCAGATAATTGTGCGCGCAGTGGAATTCCAGACAGTCGTATCCAGCCTCGACACAGCGCGCCGCGGCCTTTCCGTAACACTCCACAATTTCCTGTATCCTGTCTGTTGTAATAGCCTTAAGCTTCTTACCCGCAAACTCCATATCATTAACCACCAGCATTTCTGCCCTGGGGTCAAACGTCGTGGCGATTGAGCCCTGCCACAGCTGAATCGCCGCCTTTCCGCCGTTCTGGTGGATGGCATCCGTCAGCTTCTTATGCCCCCCGATCAGGCTGTCGTCACTGATGGATACAAAGTGTGCGGGAGCGCTGGGCGTATGTACCGCGGCCACCTCCACGATGTTTAAGCCGCAGCCGCCGGCCGCTCTGGCCGCGTGATAGGCCACAAGCCTCGGAGTGATCTCCCCCTTTTCCCCCGCCATACGGGTTCCCATTGCAGGCAGGACCACCCTGTTTTTCAGCTCCAGACCCCTGATCTGAATCGGAGAAAATAATCTGTCATACATAGAAAAAACCTCCTTCGCATATTGAACATGATACTTTCATTATAGCAAAGAAGGGCTTCTCCTTATATTCACATTATGAAGTTTTATTATCATTTTTTGTCAGGCTTTTCTCTCATCACTTCCCGGTACTCCTCCGGCGTCTGGTTCATCCACCGTTTAAAATGCCGCTGAAAGGTAGACTGTGAGTTAAAACCGCACAGAGAGGCGATTTCCAGAACCGTCCTGTCCCCTGTCCGCAGAAACGAACAGGCATAGGAGACGCGGACCTGGGCCAGCAGCTCTTCAAAGGGATTTCCAAAGACCTGCCTAAAGATCTGCTTCACCGTATACGGCTTCATACAGAACTTCTCACATAAATCCTCCAGCCGTATATCCTCGAAAAAATGGATATGGATATACTGAAGAAACTGCATTGCCGAACCGGCGCCGCTTCCCGGAACCATGGTTCCGATATACTCCGTCTGATACTCCCGCGGAGTCACCCCGCAGTACTGTTTGAACACCTTGTAAAATGCCGCGGCAGAAGAGAAATTCAGCTGATCGCCGATATACTCCATGGACAATTCCGGAAAATGCAGCAGCGCGCAGGCATTGATCACCTTTCCAAACTGCCTGAGCTGGAAAAATGTGAATCCGCAGGCTTCCTTGATCCTCCGGTTCATCGTCTCAGGGCTTATCCCCTCCTCAGTCATGTCCTCCAGCGTGATATCCTCTCCCGTTGCCAGAATCACTTTCTCGATGATGCTCCATACCGTCCGTTCCTTCCGGGACGCCTTACCGATTTCCTCATAGGCATACCGGCAGTAATAGGCGTGCAGCTCGAGCGTCTTGTACTCGATCATGTTAAGCCGCTCAAAACGCGCTTCCTTTGCCTCACGAAGAAGGCTGCGCACCAGCGCCTCCACCTCTTCCTTCTCTTCCCCGGAAAGTCTCACCATGGGCTTCGTATCGTATACCAGCCTGGCATTGGCGTGCTTCGGGTGCTTTTCCCAGCTCATATACATAAAAAGCCCGATGTGGAACCGGATCACCGCCACATCGAGCTTTTCCTCCACCGCTTCCACATGGTGGAAGTGGTGGGAATACATGCAGAACAGACTGCCCGGCACCGCATCGTAGGCATATCCGTTTACCGATATGGCGCCCTTTCCGGACAACACATAGAATATCTCCACACGCTCGTGGAGATACGGATCGGTGGGCCCGTCGATGATTCTGCGCTCGATCCCGATCTCCTTCTCCACATAGTTGTCGTAATGGTTGATCCCCGTGTACCAGTCGTTCTGCCGTTTCATAATTTTATAATCTCACCTTATACGATTCTTCTGACCGATAAAATCGTCCTGTATGTAGCCGTACCTACCTTAATACCAGTCGTAGGCGTACTGGCGTGAACAATCTGTCCGTTTCCGATATAGATCGCGACATGGCCGGCGTAGCAGATTAAATCACCGGGCTGCGCCTCCGAATAAGAGACCTCACGTCCCGCGGAACGCTGCTCCGAAGAGCTTCTCGGAAGTGAGTAGCCGAAATGCTTGTATACCTGCTGCACGAAACCGGAACAGTCAGCTCCGTTCGTTAAGCTTGTCCCTCCGTAAACGTAGGGATTACCCACAAACTGAAGACCATAATCCGCTACCGCGCGACCTTCTGCCGATCCGCCGCTGCTCTTTACCGCAGCCGGGCCGGTGTACTTGTCGTTAGCCGATGTCTTCTTCGAAGTACTCGTAGCCGAACTCTTTTTCTTTGCTGCTTCCGCTTCCGCTTTCTTTCTTGCTTCCTCGGCCTCCCTCTTCTTTCTGGCCTCCTCCTCTTTCGCCTTCTGAATCTCCTGGTTCTTCTTCTCTACGGTCTTGGCATAGGCTGCCGCGTCACTCTTTGCCTGGGCTAACTGGGAGTCAAAATTGCTGACTTCCTTCTTCTTTTTAGCAATCGTCGTCTCCAACTGGGATTTCTGGCCCTGAAGCTCCAGCTCCATTACCTCCATCTCGGCCTTGTCATTCTCCAGCTGCGCCTTGTTGTCAGCCACCTGCTGCTTTGTCTCCTGATACGTATCCAGCATCTTCCGGTCATAGGAATAGATACTCTCCACATACTCCGCTTTGTTTAACAGATCCGCCATACTCTTTACCTGAAGAAAGATATCAAGGTACTCCGTATCGCCCTTCTCATACATATACTGAATCCGCTTTTTCATAGCAGCATACTGCTTTTCTTCTTCTTTTTTAGCTGCCTCGTAATCGATTTCCGCCTGCTTGATGTCGGCTTCCTTGTTGGCGATATCCGTCTCGAGGAACTGAATATCGGTAAGAAGCGCCGTTAAGTCCGAGGTCAGCTTTGACACCTGGGCGTTGGCGGCTTTTTTGTTGGCTTCTGCCGCTTCCGCCTTCTTCTTGGCGTCATCCAGCTTCTGCTGAGCCTCTTTCTTCTCTTTTTCCGCCTTGGATGTGGCCCACGCGGGAACTGTCTGTGTACATAGCATACTTCCGATTAACAGGCTGCAGCCGAGTCTCCTCAGCCACTTCCGAAAATGATTGCTTCTTAACTGTATTTTTATATTCATCGCTGGTCCTTCGCTCTATTTTCATCTGGAATTTTATGTAGAAATACTCTATCTCTTATGTTAACCGAAACCATAGGTAAAATTCAACCCTTTTTTATATTTTTTATGATTTTTTTATAATCACGCAGAACATGGCCTCTAAAGCGGCTGTGCTCCGGCATGGGAGTCCGGCCTCCCGGCCTTTTCGCTCATTTTCTGCCCCTCCCGCATGGTTTTCAATTCCTCCAGCACTCTCACCACAATAAAGGTCGCCAGCGCAAAGGTAAAGACATCGGCCACCGGCTGGGCCAGCTGTACGCCCAGTATGCCGCAGATGTTCGGCAGAATAAGGAGCGAGGGAATCAGGAACAGCCCCTGGCGTCCCATGGCTACCAGCGAAGCGCGGAACCCGTATCCGATGGACTGGGTCAGCATGTTCACCATGATCACCCACGCCTGAAGCGGCAGCGTCAGGATCTGCAGCCGCAGCGCCAGCGTACCGATCCGGATCACCTCTAAATCTTCCCGGCGGAATGCGGTAATGATCGGACGGCTGATCACAAATGCGATGATGCCGAAACAGGTCAGCATCGTAATCGCCACCTTTACACAGAACCAGAACGCCTCCAGCACACGGTCGTACCGCTTCGCCCCGAAATTAAAACCGCATACCGGCTGGAAGCCCTGGCCAAAGCCGATCAGCGCCGAGTTAATAAACATCATAAACCTGGAGACAATCGACATGGCCGCAATAGCGGAATCGCCGAATGGTCCTGCCGCAAAGTTTAGGATCACCGTCGCCACGCTGGCCAGTCCCTGGCGGCAGAAGGAGGGAAGCCCTGCGTGCAGAATCTCTCCGTACATTTTCCCGGTAGGCGTAAATTTGGACAGCCTCATCCGAATGCTTCCTTCTCTGAAATTACACTGGTAAAACAGGATTCCGAAGCTGATCATCTGACTCATCATCGTCGCAATGGCCGCTCCTGCAATCCCCATATCAAAACCGAAGATCAGAATAGGATCGAGAATCATATTCAGGACACCGCCTGTGGTAATACCGATCATGGAATACATGGCATTTCCCTGGGCGCGCAGAATATTGTTCATGACAAAGGAAGACATCATGAAGGGGGCGGCAATCAGAATATATTTGCCATAGTCCATGGCGTATGGAGCGATGGTTTCCGTAGCCCCTAAAAGAAATACGAGCGGCCGCAGGCACATGAGTCCGAAAACCGAGATCAGGGCGCCGATGATCAGGGCCGTAAAAAATGCGGTCGCCGCCGATTTTTCCGCTTCCCCGCCGTTTCTGTCCCCCAGCGAACGCGAAATGTAATTCCCGCTCCCCATTCCCAGCGTAAAGCCGATCGCCTGTATCATGGCCATGGCGGAGAACATGACGCCCACCGCACCGGATGCGCTGGTTCCGATCTGGCTGACGAAAAAGGTATCTGCCATATTATAGATTGCGGTCACCAGCATGCTGATAATCGTTGGAACCGCCAGCCGCGGAATCAGTGTGGAAACCGGCGTTTCGATCATCTGTACAAAGCGTTCTTCCTGTGTCATCGGTTTCTTCATTTGCAAACTCCCCCCTTCTAAACTTACCATGACGCCTGCGCGCCATCCTCCGGAAGCTTCCCGGATACATACAGAAAACAGATAAAGAACAGGATTCCCTTGATCACGCTGGAAATCGTATAGGCCCACCAGATACCGTCAAGCGCCAGCGGCGTGCTGCTTAAAATCATGGCGAGCGGTATTCTTGCCGAGGTAAACACAACGCTTATAACGGAACAGAGCAGCGTCTTCCCAAGTCCGGACAGCGCGCCGACCGTCGTCAGCTCCACACACATGAACATCTGTGAGAAACCGAGGACGACGAGATAGCTGATGCCCATGGGAATAATATCTGCCTCATGGATAAACAGTCCGAAGATCTGCCTCGGAAATCCGATCAGCACGCCCGAACAGAAAAGCCCCCATACGAACATGACGCCGATGGCCGTCATATAGCCTTTCTTCACCCGTCGGTACTGGCGTCCTCCGTAGTTCTGGCCGATAAAGGAATTGATGGCCGCCGCAAACCCATCCGCCGTCATCCAGGAGATGGATTCGATCTGGCTTCCCACTCTCTGCACCGCCACGGCCGCGTCGCCGAAGCCTGCCACGAATCTGGTCAGAACCATGGAAATGCTGGTATAGATCAGATTCTGGACCGCAGCCGGAAGGCCGATGCGGACCATCACCCGGAAATAATCCCTGGGGATCCGTTCCAGGAAACGGACCTTATCGAACACCAGTCTGTCCTTTTTCACTACCACAAGAAATACAATCGTTACAATCATCTGGGCCGTGACCGTGGCCACCGCCGCACCGGCGACACCCATTACGGGAAACGGTCCGACACCGAATATTAAAACCGGATCGAGTATCATATTCATGATAAGCCCGATAACATTGGCGATAAACGGGGTTTTGCTGTCCCCCATCGCCGTCAGAATTCCGGTAATTATCGCATTTAAAAAGGAAAATAATATCAGGCCGCAGGTAATCTTCAGATACACCTGGGCATTGTGAATAATGGCGCCGTCACTTAAACCGAAAAATCCGATGAGCGGACGGGCTCCGAACACCGTAACAGCGGCAAATACCAGGGCAAACAGAACGCCCATCTGAATCGCTCCCGCCGCATACTTAGCGGCCTCCTCCGGTCTCCCGCTGCCGAGAGAATGGGCCACCTTTACCTGGCCTCCCATCTTGGCCAGCGCCACAACTCCCTGGGAAAGCCATGTATACATGCTGGCCGCGCCCACTGCCGCCACTGCGGGAGACCCCACCAGGCCAATCCACGCCATATCCGTCAGGCTGTATGCCGTCTGGACCAGCGCCGTCGCCATAATCGGCAGGGCCAGTCCCGTCAGAGACGTAAAAATATGGCCATGCAGCAAATCTATCTTCTTACTCATATACACCTCAAACGAAACGATATATCATCAGGAAGGGCTGCCTTACTGGCAGCCCCTCTGCATCCTGTTATGATACTTCTATCTGCATTTCTTATTGTAATACTTCTTATTCACCCTGTCCGGATAAGTATTCGTGGATTCCTCTCGCTCCGGCGCGTCCCGCCTCCATGGCAAGAATTACTGTGGCAGCGCCCGTAACGGCGTCGCCGCCTGCGTATACGCCTTCCTTTGTGGTCTTACCGTTTGACTCTTCCGCTACAATACATTTTCTGCGGTTAGTTTCGAGACCCCTGGTAGTGGCGGAGATCAGCGGGTTCGGTGAAGTTCCGAGAGACATGATAACCGTGTCCACTTCGATGACAAATTCGGAGCCTTCAATGGCAACCGGTCTTCTTCTGCCGGAAGCATCCGGTTCCCCCAGTTCCATCTTGATACACTTCATGCCATTCACCCATCCGTTGTCATCGGTGAGAATCTCAATCGGATTTGTCAGGAGATTAAAGATGATTCCCTCTTCCTTCGCGTGGTGTACTTCCTCCGCTCTGGCCGGAAGCTCTGCCTCGCTTCTTCTGTATACAATATGTACATCTGCGCCGAGACGAAGAGCCGTTCTCGCGGCATCCATCGCCACGTTTCCGCCGCCGACAACCGCTACCTTCTTACCTGCAACGATCGGCGTATCGTAATCATCACGGAACGCTTTCATTAAATTACTTCTTGTTAAATACTCATTGGCTGAGAATACGCCGTTGGCGTTCTCACCAGGAATTCCCATGAACATCGGAAGTCCAGCGCCGGAACCGATGAATACGGCCTCGAAGCCTTCTTCATCCAGCAGCTCGTCGATGGTCACCGATTTGCCGATGATGACGTCTGTCTCGATCTTAACGCCTAACTTTCTCACGTTATCGATCTCCGGCTGTACAACGCCTTCCTTCGGGAGACGGAATTCCGGAATACCATATGTCAGTACGCCGCCCGGCTCGTGGAGGGCTTCGAAAATCGTCACCTCGTATCCCATCTTCGCCAAATCGCCTGCACATGTTACGCCGGAGGGGCCGGAACCGATCACGGCTACCTTCCTGCCGTTGGTCTTCTCCGGAGCCGCCGGAACGAAGCCATTCTCTCTGGACCAGTCTGCAACGAAACGCTCCAGCTTACCGATGGAGATCGGCTCGCCCTTGATTCCGCGGATACACTGGCCTTCACACTGGCTCTCCTGCGGGCACACACGGCCGCAGACCGCCGGAAGCGCGGAGGATTTTGCGATTACCTTTGCGGCTTCCTCGTAGTTGCCTTCCTGAACCTCTTTGATAAAGCCCGGAATGTCGATGGAAACGGGACATCCGCCCACGCACTTCGGATTCTTACACTTTAAGCAGCGGCTGGCTTCCGCTCTCGCCTCTTCTTCATTATATCCAAGACAAACCTCTTCGAAATTTGTCGCTCTGACCTTCGGATCCTGCTCTCTGACAGGCACTTTCTTCATCATATCCATTACTCGTCACCTCCACAATGGCCGCATCCGCCATGATGGGTCGCACCCTCATGAAGTCTTAACAGCGCACGGCCTTCTTCCGTCTTATACATCTGCTGTCTCTTCATCGCCTCGTCGAAATTCACGAGATGGCCGTCAAATTCAGGTCCATCCACGCAGGCGAACTTCACTTCTCCGCCCACGGATACACGGCAGGCACCGCACATGCCTGTTCCATCCACCATGACCGGATTTAAGCTTACGATTGTCGGAATACCCAGTTCCTTTGTCATCAGGCAGGTGAATTTCATCATGATCATCGGTCCGATGGCTACGCAGACATCGTACTTCTTGCCCTGGTTTACAACCAGATCCTTGATCACTTCTGTAACCATGCCTTTTCTCTCATAGGAACCATCGTCTGTGGTGACGTACAAATTACCGGCTACCGTCCGCATCTCGTCTTCCAGAATCAGTAAATCCTTTGTTTTGGAACCCATAATGACATCAACGGAAACGCCGTGTTCTTTTAACCATTTTACCTGTGGATATACCGGAGCAGTTCCAACGCCGCCGGCTACGAATAAATACTTTCTGTTTTTCACTTCTTCCAAGTCGTCATGAACGAACTCCGACGGATTACCCAGAGGTCCCACGACATCGATGAAGGAATCTCCCGTCTTTAAACCAGCCATTCTCTCTGTGCTGGCTCCGACGATCTGGAACACGATGGTAACGGTTCCCTTTTCTCTATCATAGTCACAGATTGTGAGAGGAATACGCTCTCCCCTCTCGTCCATCCTGACAATTACAAATTCTCCCGGCTGGCAGGCTTTAGCAATCCTGGGCGCTTCTACGTCCATCAGATAGATCTTGTCAGCTAATTTCTCTGCTTTTAAAATCTTATACATCTTCATCCTCCTAATTCTTTTGGTGAATTATACCTGTACGCCTTTCCTGATAGCCTTCCCCAACAATCAGGAGAAATGGTACTCTTATCATCTTACCATCTAATTTCCAACCTGACAATATGAATTCTTAAAAATAAAGGATAAACTTACTGCAGTTCCTGCGGCCTGGTTTGGCTTATTTCTTCTGGTACATCCGGAAACTGTAACACAAATTAAAGTAGGTATGCTCATCACTCTCAGCGGTAAGGCTCCACTCCCCGGACTTGTCTAAGTCGGGAAAATGGGTATCGGCGCTGTATTCGTAGTCGATAAAGGTTGCGTGGACGGTGTCACAGTAAGGCAGGAATTGATCATAGATACTGCTGCCGCCGATGATGAATACGGAGGCCTGGGAGTACTGCTTCAAAAATTCAAGAGTCTCTTCCAGAGAGTGGCAGACGACCGCGCCTTTTACCTGGTAATTCCGGTCTTTTGACAGAATCACGTTGATTCGGCCGTACAGCGGCTGCTTTCCCGGAAGGGTCTCAAAGGTTTTTCGTCCCATCACGATGATTCCCCCCTGAGTCTCCTCCCGCAAAAGGCGCTGGTCCTCCGGGATGGAGACCAGGAGCTGGCCCTGGTTTCCGATCGCCCAGTTTTTGTCAACGGTTACTAATATGTTCATGATAACCTCTTTTCCTGTTTTTCCGCGAAGCGGATCATGCTTCTTCGTCTTCTTCCGCCGCTATCAGCTCCTTTGCATAAGGAAGCGTCATGATCCAGTCGCAGAAGGTGTGCCACTCGGCAAGCTTGTGGTTTCTTCTCGCAAAGTACATATTAATTAAGGATTCATAGTTCATGGTACACGTCCTCATCTGGTTGTAGCTGGACGGGAGCAGTTGGATCATATCGTACCAGTCTTCCTTGCTCTTCGTCTCCAGATAGCGGTTCCGCACCTTCTCTAAATACTCCACCATCTGATTCATGAATTCCAGGGTCTCCGGAGTCATGTGGTCGTGGCTGAAATCATCTATGGAAAACGGTTTGCTGTGAATCTTGTGCATCGTGCTGGTAGAGTTTGCCACGGTGGCAACTTTATAGGTATCGTACTCCTTCCACCAGTACAGCGGTGCGGTGATATCCACGGATACGAAAATCTGCCGGATGTATTTGCGGTGGTCACTGCCTGCATTTCTTAACCGTATGGCCAGGCTCCTGTCATTGGGTCCCAGCACAAAATTACCGTCTTCGTCGTAGCCACTGTCCATACGCCCCCAGCTGTTCATGGGATTTCTCGCGCCCCGGATGGCATTTTCAAAATTCATTACGCTTGTTCTCTCGCAGTTTAACATTCTTTTGTCCTCCGTCCTGGTCTGATTTTATCGATTCGGGCAATTCCTGTTTTTGTAAGTACAGAAAGCAAAATGCAGCCCCTCGTACTCTTTCTCTTCCCCTGTTTCCGTCTCTTCCCAGCCTTCCTGACTGTCGAGATTCACAAACCAGGTGTCAGCACCGAAATCCCGTTTCATCCTGGTCACATACGCGGTATCACAATATGGAAGAAACTGCTCATAGATGCTCTGACCGCCAATAATATAGACATCGTCGCTGTCATACTCCTTCAGCTGCTTTAAGGCATCATCCACACTGCGGCAGACGATGAGTCCCTCGCCGTTCATGGTATCGTCCGATGTCAAAACGATGTTAATCCTGTTTTTCAATGGCTTCGCATCCGGAAAGCTCTGCAGCGTTTTTCTGCCCATAACGACCACTTTCCCTTTTGTAACCGTTCTGAAAAATTTCATATCTTCGGGGAGATGGGTCAATAATTTTCCGTCTTTCCCGATCCCCCACGCTTCGTCTACCGCAACAATCGCTTTCATGTAGTATCCTCCTGTCCTGTTTCTAAACATCATTATATACAAATATTTCTTTTTTGCAAATTATTTTCGATGGTTCGTAAAACTCATTTTCCAATTGGCGTCCGTCTAAGCCAAAATAAAACCGGGTCCCTCAAGCCCCGGTTTTACATGTAAATCATCGGTCCAATCTACTTCTGTGTAAAGCGCTCCAAATACGATTCCGCTTTCCCTCTGTCCATGGAAAAACGTTTCTGCAGCTTTTCGATGATTCTTTCTTCTGAAACACCATCTTCTCTGTTATCCTCAATCAATGCCTGAATTCCTTTTTCCATTCCTTTCTCGATTCCTTTCTCGATTCCTTTCTTCATTCCTTTCTCCATGCCCTCATCAATCAGCATCTGTCCGATCTGTGTCATCCGCATTTCCTCCTTAATCTGCCTTTTATAGGCTTCGTCTATCAGCTTGTCAGAAAACGTCAAAATACCTGCAAGCGCTTCCAAAGCCTGTTTTCGGTCTGCAATTCTCTTCGCCAGTTCTACTGCCGAGATGATCACCGGCTGTTTTTCCTTCTTTCCCTTTACGGTTAGCGGCAGTATCATCAGCTCCATTAATTCCTCGTCGGTCAAACGTTCTCCTGCATCTATCCGCTGCCTGATCCTGTCGTACTGCGCCTTTGTGTCTGCTTCCACCAAAAAGGTGGGTTCAATCTTCAGCACAATGCCTCCCAGATCATAAACCGCTTCCGCATGGTCCACATCTGCCGTGTAGATAACGATCATTTTTATCTGTTTGATACGATCCAGCTCATGGTTTATTGCATAACGCTTTATCACTCTCGCGATATAATTTATGTATTTCACAAAATTTTCCTGGTTATAGGCTGATTCATAATCCATGATCCCAATCGAGCCGTCACTCAGCAGAAATAAATTGTCAAGCCGCAGCTCATTGCTTTCGATCACCGGTAAATTCGTAGGCAGAATATCTACGATTTTTAACTGGTGAATTCCAAAGGGAGCCAGTGATTTCCCTTTAAGCGCCTCCGCCATAACCTTAGCGGTTACATCCTTATTCTGGTATGCAATATCTCCCATATTTCTTCCTTTCTTCTATTATACTTTAATCAACAGGTAACTTCAAGAAAATACGATTACAACCGCATCACCAGCTTTCTTATTTATTCTCTTTCGTAATACAATACAATGGAGTTTTTCGTGGAGACCACTAAGAGATAAAGAATCATTTTCGCACAGGAAAGAACTCCCCGCGGAACGCTTTCATATTACCCGATCGCAGCCGGTATGTCAATATGAAAAACGGTGCGTGAAAAAATTATCACACGTTACAAACAGGACTCTGATTATTTTCATGAGATACCTGTTCGAATCGAGCGCTATCTGTTATAATTGAAACGGCGGCAGGCGGATTATAAGAATATACGCCCCCTGCCGCCGGTTACTGAATTACTTACAGGATCATGGAGGAATATCATGAGTTACGCAGATACTTTATTCATACAGAATTGCAGAGAAATCTTATCAAACGGCGTATGGGATACGGACAGCGAGGTGCGTCCGGTCTGGGAGGATGGCGCTCCCGCCCATACCATAAAGAAATTCGGCATCATCAACCGTTACGATCTGTCAAAGGAGTTTCCCATCCTGACGCTCCGCCGGACCGCGTTTAAATCCGCAATCGGTGAGCTGCTTTGGATCTGGCAGAAAAAATCCAGCAACATTCACGACTTAAGCAGTCACATCTGGGACTCCTGGGCCGATGAGAACGGAAGCATCGGAAAGGCATACGGCTACCAGCTGGGAATTAAGCATAAATACAAAGAGGGCGAGTTCGATCAGGTGGACCGGGTTCTCTATGATCTGAAGCACAACCCACTAAGCCGCCGGATCATTACCAGCCTGTATAATCATCAGGATCTTCACGAGATGAATCTCTATCCCTGCGCCTACAGCATGACATTCAACGTATCCGGGAATGTGCTGAACGGGATTTTAAACCAGCGCTCCCAGGACATGCTGACCGCAAACAACTGGAATGTCACCCAGTACGCGGTTCTGCTTCACATGTTCGCCCAGGTCAGCGGCTTAGAGGCCGGAGAACTGGTCCATGTCATCGCAGACGCCCATATTTACGACAGACATGTGCCGATTGTTAAGGAAATGATTGAAAAAGTGCCTTATGAGGCGCCGACGTTCCTTATGGACCGGGAAGTACAGGATTTCTATCAGTTTACGAAAGACCATTTCCGGCTGGAGAATTATCAATACCATACGTTTACGGATAAGATTCCGGTTGCCATCTAGAATCGCAGAAAAAGAATACCAGAAAGAAGATCAGTATTTCGGTGCCTGTACAGCAAAAACCGGCAGGCATCGGAATACTGATCTTCTGTTTTTAAATATACTGGGTCATATTTTCATATTTTTTATAAGTAATCTCCTCATTCCCAGCCCTTAACCTTCCCTTCTCTCTGTCATAAGCAGGCTTCCTCTCTTTGCATGCCAGCAGAAATTCTTCCAGACTTCCATAATCTTTCCGGCTTCCGCAGATACAGACGTAAGCAGCATCCCTGCTTTTTACCCTGTATTCGCAGTGAAACATCAGGTCATCATAAGCCGTAAACGGGTCGCTGCACCAAAGTGCCACGTATCCGCCGCCGGCGCTGCCGGCCAGCCACGTCTCTTCTATTATTTCATATGAAAATCTGGAGGATGGCCAATATACATGGGTAAATGGAATCGGATGGGTCTCCGGAATCCGGTAAATCGCACAGAGAACCTCTTTTACCTGTTTTAAAGCCGGCATAATTCCGTTGCCAAACCAGTACCCAGGCCTTGTGGTACAGCTTTCACAGCTTCCACCCGGATGGTTTACAAACACCACCGCCGCCGGATCGAGAGCGGCATACCACATGTGCTGCTGATAGCCGTATACACCGGGCTCAAACTGGGTTGTTCCGTGAAAACATTCGTTTAATGATTTCACATACGAGAAGCTTCCGGTATCGGCATCCGGCTGTTCACTTATATTTTCCCATTTCCGCACCCTGCCGTCGCGTCTTGGAGATTCCACGGAGGTCAGCATGTAATCCTCCTGTTTTTCCACACAGATTCTGGCATTGCTCTCCTCATAGACGAGAGACGCCGGGCTGTACATCACCTCCTTAAGCCCCTCCGGCAGCCGGTACTTGCTGGTAGCCAGGAAGATGATCCACTCACTGAACTGGTCCGGCGCCTCCGGATCTATTAAATTAATCAGACACTGAATATCCTGCTTATAAGGGTACAGCACCTCCCGGTATACCCGTCCCATAGGTGAAATGGAGACTCCCTGAAAGGTCTGGACTGCCAGATCCTTTAATAGCCGGTCCGCCGCCTTCCACGCAAGAGCCGACAACTCCCCGTCACAAAAATCAACCACATTTAAAATAGCGGCAAAGGTGATAGGGGTGTAGCCGCCGCTGTGGAATTCATCGAAGCCCTCTCTTTCTGTCTGAACCATCCAGTCACGGATCCTCTGCCGCGCAGTCTCCTTCATCTCCTGTCCGGTCTTTCCGGAACGGATAAATAATTCCTCCGGATAAATGTCACCTGCCACATAAGCGCTGACAAAAAACATCAGAGAATGATTCTCACTCCAGAAGCACATGCCGTCACTGCCCGCCTCATCCATCCAGTAGCGGTAGTTTATCATGACTTCTTTGCACCGTGCTGCCATGGCTTCATTCATGGGATACAGCTTCATAAAACGGACTATGGCGCAGGTAAGAAAGTCTGAACAGTCCCGTCTGCTTTCGATCTGGTCAAAAGACTTATAAATCTCCCGCTCATCTTCCGGGTCCACTCTGCCTGAGGCGAAACGTGCCAGAATCGGATACATGGAAAAGCTTTCCGAATCTCCCCTTGGAATCTGTTTCACACCGGCAATTCTCTCAAAGACGCGCCTTTTGTTTTCTTCCGGGTCTGCGTTTTCTCCCTTTTGAATGGTCAGCAGCTCCTGTCGTTCAAAGCTTCTTGACAGGGTCTGGTCCGATACGGTAACCACAATCTTCAGATAGGGCTTATCCGGTGCCAGAGCCAGCTCTGTCTCTCCCCTCAGCGTTATCCCGGAATAACGGTTACGGTACTCCGTAAAATCCACCGGCCTGGCATCGTAGATCAGGCGGCTTCCTTCCGGCGCCGGAGCGGGAAATACCATTGTTTTTTCTCTGATCATGATTCCTGACAGCCAGTCTGCTGCCTGCGAACAGAGCGCGGCCTTCTCTGCATCCGGCAGAGTCACTGAAAGCATTTCCCTTTCCTGCCCCGGAATCTGGATTCCAAACAGGGTTCTCGTGTCCCGGACGCCTAAGTTCACCAGCCTGATATAGATGGTATTGTCCCCCTTTTTTAAAGGCAGCTTCATGATCTTCCGGCTGATGGGTTTATATACGGGAGTCTCAATTCCCCCCATAAACTCCCCATTCACCCAGAGATCCACAGCAGCGTAGCTCCAGAGCCAGACCTCCGCCTCCATCTCCTCCCGGGCATTCAGTATCGTAGCAGCGTGAAGCTCCACCCTGGTCAGCAGCGGATAGAAGGAAGACCGGTCCACAAACCAGCTTCCATACGTGTACTCGTACTCCCATGGCAGTCCCAGGGCGCTCAAAGCCCCCAGAACGATGGGGCCAGCCGGCATAACCGGATCGTGATCCGCTGCCTCGGACCGCATCATTTTTTCACAGGCAAGCTGATTTTTATCCGCCGCACTGCTGGAGAAGTCCGTCTCTTTTCTCCCGCTCACCAGATAATTTGTAATAAAGCCATATTCATTTAACTGATATTTCATGTTTTCTCTCCTCTTTTCCTCTCGATCACGCCCTGGTACAGCATTGCATAAATTCCTGAGTAATAGCGCCTGATATCTGCGTCAGGTGCTATTACTCAGGAATTTATGCAACGCTGTACTAGCTTATCCCTTCACCGCTCCGGCGGTCATACCACCCATGAACTGTCTGCTGGCAAACAGATATACCAGAATGATCGGTATCACCGCTATGGCCGATCCGGCAAACAGAATGTTCCATGCCGCCGCGCCGTCTCCTGCATTCTGAAGAGCTACGACACCTACCGTCAAAGGCCGCAGTTTTTCATTGGTCATGGTAAAAATCAAAGGCAGAATATATTCATTCCAGCCTCCGCGGAAGGACAGCAGCGCAACACTGGCCAGCGCCGGCTTTAATACCGGAAGAATAACCCGGCTGTAGATACCGAAGAAGCTGCAGCCGTCCATTTTGGCCGCTTCGTCTAGTTCCTTCGGCACGCTGTTCATAAAACCGTGGATCAGGAACACATAGGTGGCCTGACCACCTCCTGCCGAAATCAGGATTATGGAAAGCATGGATTTATTCATATTCAGCTTAACTGCCAGTTCAAACAGCGGACGCAGGGAAGCACTGCCCACATTAATAAACATAAACATGACCATCGCATTGTAGATCAGGCTTTTGAAACGAAATTCCCGCCTTGAAAATACGTATCCTGCCATACTGCTGACTGCCAGAGAGACGAACATGACACCGAAGCTCAATACGAGGCTGTTCACGGTATACCGGGAAAAATTCCCCATGTTCCACGCCTGAATGTAGTTATCAAGAACGAATTTCTCAGGAAGAATATTTAACCCGCCGCTTACAAGCTCGCTGTTGGTCTTAAAAGATCCAAGAATAATATAAACCACCGGATAGACCGTTAAAACGGCCAGAATCAACAACAGAATGAAAATCACCGCATTGATCATTTTCGTCTTTTTGGATTCCACTGCATGAATTGTTTTTTCTCTTGCCATCACCGCTCTCCCCTTCTATGATATTTCATCCATCTTTTTGCTGAATTTTAAGTAAACAATCGTGATGAGGCCCACGATCACGGCCGAAATAATGCTCAAAACAGAACCATAGCCGATCTGGAGCTGAGAGGCCTTGCCGGAAGTCCCGAATACCATTTCAAATATGTAAGAGAACATCACGTGGGTACGGTTATTGGGGCCGCCGCCAGTAAGTACCAGGATGGACTGGTAATCCTTAAATGCCGTGGTGATAGCCAGCATAATGACCACCTTCAGCACGGGCCCCAGCATGGGAAGCGTGATACGGAAGAAGGTCTGCACTCCATTTGCCCCATCGATCTGGGCACTCTCATAGACATCCGCAGGAATTCCGGTCAACCCAGAGATCAACAGTATCATATAGTTGCCGAAGGCACCCCAGATAGCCACGATGACCACCGCTGCCATGGCGGTCCTGGAACTTCCGAGCCAGTCAACAGGGGCTCCAATAACGCCCGCTGCCTGAAGATAACCGTTTAGCACCCCGTTGTAGGTGGCAAATATGAAGTACCAGATCAGGCTGTATACCGCAGAACTGATGACTGTAGGCAGGAAAAATATTCCCTGAAACAACCCGCTCCCAAACCGTTTTCTCTGAAGCAGAACGGCGGTCACCAGGGACAGGGGAATCACAAACAGCAGCTTCATAACCGCGTATTCAAAGGTATGCAGGACGCTGTTCCAGTATATCTTATCCGTAAGCACCCGTTTAAAATTGTCCAGACCGACAAAATATGCCTTGAATCCGTTATAATCATAAAACACGTACCGGATCAGCCAGAGAAATGGATACACGGACATGACCAGAATAAAAAAGATGGTCGGAAGCAGCATAATCCACATGGTAATGTCACCTTTTTGCCAGCTCTTTTTCATCCGCTGTCCGAATGATTTTTTCGTATTCATAACCTTTACTCCTTCCAAATGGAAACCGGCTGCTGCAACAGTCTATTTGCAGCAGCCGGCTCCTTTCAATTTACTGAGTTTTTATTAATTGTCCAGATACTCTATGGTTCCGTCTCCCGGATGAAGAGGATCGTAATCCTTAATCACGAGCCGTTTTGTCTTACCCATCTTCACTTCTTTATCGAGAGCAGCGTTATACGTCTTATTTAAATTATCAATCGTCTCATCGATGTCTGGACCGCCCTGCAGACAAGCATTCCACAACGCATCGCGGTAATTCTCTCCCTCCGGTGTTACCGACGGTGCTACCGGAAGTACCGCTTCATAATCTGCGCCGGTAAAGTCTGCCATGCGGCCGATCTTGGATTTATCGATTTTTTCGTCCATATACTGAGAAATCGGAAGAGAATAGCCGTTCTCAAAGTATCCCTTTAAAACTTCCTCTGATCCAAAGTATTCGATTACCTCCCATGCCTCCTGCGGATGCTCCGTAAACGCGCTCATCAGCCAGCCGGTATTGGGGTTGGCATATTCGCAGCCTTCGATCCTGCCGTTTAATGTGGGAAGGTCTGCTACCGCCCATTCAATCTGTGCCGGAAACTGCTCCGTCAGCACGGTTGCTTCCTGGGAAGCATTTGCGTGGATTGCCGCATGCCCCTCGGAGAACTGAACACGGGCCGGATCAATCTTCATGGAGGCCGATCCGGGGAAGACACTGTTATCCTCAAACATCTGGCGGGTCACTTCCAGCCATGGCTTAAAGCCAGTAAAATCAAAGGTCCCCGTCTTATAGTCGTAGGGTGTGACACCGCTCATCTCCGCAGAGTGTTCCAGCCAGCGCTCGAACGGACCGCTCATACCGGGGAATATGATTCCATAGTACTCTCCGTTTCCCGCCTCTGTGATCTTCTTAACCACTTCAGGAAGCTCGCCGATAGATTTGGGAATTTCCAGGCCCAGTCCGTCAAATATTTCCTTGTTGTAAATAAATCTGGAACCGCTTCTCTTCCCGCATGGAACCCAGTATATCTCATCCCCCATCACATTGGCCCCTTCGTATAGGTGGTCATCTACTTCATTGATCGTTCTGAATTCATCGGTTATAAAATCATTGATGGGCTGAACGATTCCGTTATCTACGAAATTCTTAAAATCCGTGATGTTCACCTGAGTAAATATATCAGGTGACTGCCCGGAATTGGCGGCCATACTCAGTAAATTCACGTAATTTTCCGTCTGTACCACATACTCAATCTCAATATGGTCATTCGTGTTGTTGAACTCCTCGACTATCTTATTCATATAATCCAGGTCATGGCGGTTCTCTGTCCATACAGTGATCTTAACTCGGTCTCCGGAAGCCGCACTGCTTCCTGCCTCATTTGCCCCGGTCCCCTCTGCCGCCAAGGCTCCAGATGTAAGATCTGCTGTATTCTCTTTCGTTTCCCCCTGTGAGCATGCCGTAAGAGCTGAAACAGCCATTAATCCCGCCAGACTCAGCGCCGCTATCTTCTTTCCTTTTCTCATAGTTTTTACTCCCTTTCCGTTTGCTTTGTAATCTGTTCGTTTTGTACTGTTTTTGTTTGTCTGTGCTCACATATTACTGCATATTTTCCATGACTCACATGGCATTTTTTACTGTCTATGCGGCATTTTTTTCGAACTGTACAAATCTCACGTCAATTTATTGCTTTCCATTATTCACAATGCTATAATGGCCTTGCTTTAAAATTTCAACCTTGTTTTGAGGAGAATCCTATGAATTCGTTATCAGCTATCACCCTTCTCATCGTGGATGACGAAGCCGAGATCCGTACCGGACTTCGCAGCATCATTCCCTGGGAAGATTATTCTGTCACTGTCATCGGGACAGCTGCAAGCGGTGCAGAAGCGCTTGACAAGATACGTTATTATGAACCGAATATTGTAATCACCGACATTCAGATGCCTGGAATGAACGGGCTGGAACTTGTCCGCCGGGCCAGGGAGGAACAGTTTGAGTGCTCCTTCATCATCTTAAGCGGTTACGATGATTTTGAGTACGCAAGAACTGCCATCCGGTACGGCATTGAAGATTATCTTCTGAAACCGATCTCCATAAAGGAATTGACCAATCTGATCTGTAAGCTGAAAGAATCTATTGTGGATAAAAGAAATCTTCATACCGATCAATTATCAACACTTCACAAATTGAGGAAAGCCGAAGTATCGCTTCACAGGCAGAACCTGATTCCCCAGCTGTTAAGAGGGGAGCTGGCAGAGGAAGAGCTGCGAAGTATTTCTTCTCAATACGGACTGCTCATCCGGAACACACAATCCTGTGTGGTACTGATCCAGACGTTCCGAACCCGCTTCGATCCAGATGAGAATGTGGAGCTGAATCAAAGTCTCGTTGCATTAAAGAAAATCCTGGAGAATGAACTGGCTGACAGTCCCGTTCTCATCTCCGAATATCCACCGGATGGACTGATTCTCGTTGTCAATCTGCCTTTTCATCATCACACGCAGGAGTCTCTTTCAAAACTGCTGAACCGCTGCCTGGCCTCCTGGCGAGGGGATAATCTGGCGGCGGCCATCGGAAAACCGGTACCATCACTGTCCGAAATTCCCGCCTCTTACCAGAATGCCCGACAGGCCATCACATGGCATATCTATCCGGAAGCCGGTCTTGTCATAGAACCGGAAGTGACAAGCTGCCTTCCGCCGCCGGTCATCATGCCCGGCGATGATATCCTTCAGGCAGTTTTAAGAAATGATCCGAAGGACATCCGGCTGCAGTTTACCTCTTATTTTGACAGCCTTATCACCGCCCCGCTACCGCCGCCCTCTTATCTCTACAGTATGTGCAATTATATCATCATTACAATTCAAAGCCAGCTGGCTGATTATCTGGGCGGCCCCCCGATCAGCTTTACCGGCAACTCCTATGCCGCGCTGTCGAATCTCTCTTCCCTGGAAGAGGTCAGAAGCTGGATGTGTGAGATTTTAAACGGTTTTGCCAACGAACTCGCCGTCAGCCGGGCCACCAAGAACGAGCCTCTGATTGAAAAGGCCATCGCCTACCTCCATGCCAATCTGCTTAAGAATCCGCATACGGAGGAGGTCTGCAGTTATCTGGGCTTAAGCAAAAGCTACTTCAGCACGTATTTTAAAAATAAGACCTCTTTAAATTTCCGTGATTATCTGCTGGATTTAAAAATCAGCTACGCCCAGGAACAGTTAAAACACCCTGATATTACAGCAGGCGATGTGGCAATCCTTCTCGGATACGAGGATTACCGGTCTTTCAGCCGCGCATTTAAAACACGTACCGGCCTGACGCCTTCCGATTATCAGAAGCAGTATACCGGAGAAGGAAGGCGCTGACTATGAGAAACTGGTTTTCTAATCTAAAATTTCGGTACAAGCTGCTGATCGGCATGATCGCCATCACCACGGCAGCCCTGCTGCTGATCAGTCAGCTGTCCTACTCCTATTTTTACAAGCGAAACACCAGGGAGGTTCTGAAAAAAGCAGAACAATCGGTGGAAACTGCTGGAGCCGTACTTTCCTCCCAGTTTCAGTCCCTCTCCGCCGCTACGAACAATCTTCTGGTAAGAAAGCCGTTTCCCGATATGATTGCCGATATTGCCAATAACAGCTTCGACGGTTACTCCGGTTATTATCAGGCGGCTTCCGATGAGATGGCTTCCTTCTTCCAAAACCATGCCCAGGTCAACAACATTCTGATCTGCGGAGAAAATGGCTTTCTTTTCAGTCCCTATTCTCTCGGATTCGGCGGCAGCTTTGAAACGCTTTTTACAGAAAACATCTGGGAATATCCTCTTATTACCGTATTTCCAACCCGTCAGAATTTACTGTTCCGGCAGGGAGGCGCTATCCCCGTCTCCTATCCGGTCTCCTACAGCAGGGGAACCGGCACCTTTGCATACCGCGATACGGAAGGCAAATATAAGGCGCGGGTCATTATTTTGATGGATACGGGACAGATCCGGTCATACTTTGACCAGATGTCCAACGGCTATACTTACTGCATGTATCTGGCCGACTCCAGTGGAATTCCCCTGGATATACAGGAAGAGACGTATCCCGATGCCTTTGGGACCAGTCTGGAAGCATTGGTAGCACAGACGGATAATCTCCGCGGAGAGCATCTGGCCATAGACCGGGACGAGCTGGTGGTTTCAACGGCTGCTATCCGTTTTTGTGATCTTAAGGTAGTCCATATCAGCCGAAAATCCGCACTCACCGGCGATATTCAGGAATTCCGGTCTTTCTTTTTTATGGTATGGCTGTTCTGTTCTGCCGCAGCAGCCCTGCTGGCATTCGGCCTGTCCCATTTCCTGACAAGGGATATTAAAACGCTGGGAGATATTATTGCTCAAATCAACCGCCGTACCTACCAGACAAAGGTCGTATTTCCCCGCTCTGATGAGATCAGCCTGTTGGGAAAACAATTGAACCAGATGTATGATACGATTCAGCTCCAGTTACTGCAGATTAAAGAAGAGGAACAGAAAAAAGCCAGGGCGGAGATTCAGATGATGTCGGAACAGATCAATCCGCACTTTCTGTATAATACACTGGAATGTATTCATTTTCAAATATTAAACGGACACTCCGATACGGCGGGAAGTATGCTGGAAAGCCTGGGACGCTATCTGCGGATCACGCTAAGTGTGGGGCAAACCTTCATTTCTGTCGAAAAGGAGGCAGAACACGTTACCTCCTACATGGAGATCATGAACCGTCATTCCAGGGAGGGCGTTCATTTTACCTGTCAGATCGATTCGCATCTGAAAAACTGCAAAATTATGAAGGTACTTCTTCAGCCGCTTGCTGAGAACTGCTTAAAGCACGGCTTTGGAAACATGAGTCCGGAGACATGGCCTGTTGCACCGCAGATCACAATATCCATCACCTTAGATCAGACTCACACCCACATGGTCATCGAGGTGTCCGACAACGGGAAAGGGATTGATATCCCCAAAGCCACAGCCTGTCTGACCGAGGAACAGCCGGAAGGCAGAGATCACTTTGGTCTGAACAATATTTATCGCAGACTCATGGCGTGCTACGGCACAGAAGCCAATATATCCTTTGTCAGTATTCCTTATTTGAAGAACAGCGTCATCGTTACCATTCCGTATGACAGGAATGAATTTTCAAACACACACTAATGCACAAAAATCCCCCCCCGGCTCTGTCGAGACCGGGGGGGGATATATAAGTCTGTTCCTGATTCTAAGATCGTGTAAAACGTTGTAAATATGCTTCTGCTTTCCCTCTGTCCATGGAAAAGCGTTTCTGCAGCTTTTCGACGATTCTTTCTTCTGAAACACCGTCTTCTCTGTTATCCTCAATCAATGCCTGAATTCCTTTTTCCATTCCTTTTTCCATTCCCTCATCAATCAGCATCTGTCCGATCTGTGTCATCCGCATTTCCTCCTTAATCTGCCTTTTATAGGCTTCGTCTATCAGCTTGTCAGAAAACGTCAAAATACCTGCAAGCGCTTCCAAAGCCTGTTTTCGGTCTGCAATTCTCTTCGCCAGTTCTACTGCCGAGATGATCACCGGCTGTTTTTCCTTCTTTCCCTTTACGGTTAGCGGCAGTATCATCAGCTCCATTAATTCCTCGTCGGTCAAACGTTCTCCTGCATCTATCCGCTGCCTGATCCTGTCGTACTGCGCCTTTGTGTCTGCTTCCACCAAAAAGGTGGGTTCAATCTTCAGCACAATGCCTCCCAGATCATAAACCGCTTCCGCATGGTCCACATCTGCCGTGTAGATAACGATCATTTTTATCTGTTTGATACGATCCAGCTCATGGTTTATTGCATAACGCTTTATCACTCTCGCGATATAATTTATGTATTTCACAAAATTTTCCTGGTTATAGGCTGATTCATAATCCATGATCCCAATCGAGCCGTCACTCAGCAGAAATAAATTGTCAAGCCGCAGCTCATTGCTTTCGATCACCGGTAAATTCGTAGGCAGAATATCTACGATTTTTAACTGGTGAATTCCAAAGGGAGCCAGTGATTTCCCTTTAAGCGCCTCCGCCATAACCTTAGCGGTTACATCCTTATTCTGGTATGCAATATCTCCCATATTTCTTCCTTTCTTCTATTATACTTTAATCAACAGGTAACTTCAAGAAAATACGATTACAACCGCATCACCAGCTTTCTTATTTATTCTCTTTCGTAATACAATACAATGGAGTTTTTCGTGGAGACCACTAAGAGATAAAGAATCATTTTCACACAGGAAAGAACTTCCTGCGGAACTCTTTCATATTACCCGATCACAGCCGGTATGTCAATATGAAAAACAGAGCGGCTTCCTGCAAGATTGCGGAACCGCTCTGTCCATTCATTTCATTCAATATTTAATTCAGATATTTTCTAAGTGTCTCTCTCACCGCACCGGCTCCGGCGATTTCCTCCAGGAACATCGCTTCTGTCAGGCTGCCGATCCCGGCATCATACAAATTAACACCAAAAATATTCTCGTTGGAAAGAATCGGCTTCAGCTGCCCTGCATACGTCTCCGGCTTTCCCGCTTCAACGCCCTGCAGCCATCCCTTAAGTTCCGGAACCATCGGATCGGCCGAGAGCTCAAACGGGTTCAGCTCATCATCCACAGCCAGCAGATAACGGCACCAACCGGCAATCGCAAGCGGAATAAAGGTCAGCTTCTTCGCGTCGCCGTACCGTTCCACATACGATTTGATCGTCTCGCCGTACCGGATTCCCACCTTCTGGGAAGTGTCACTTGCGATTCTCTGCGGCGCGTCCGGGATAAACGGATTCGGAAGCCTGTCATAGATGACTTCGTTCACAAAATCCTCCGGTGAAAGAATCTTCGGATCGGTTACCACCGGCATACCTTCTGTCAAACCGATTTTTTCCACCAGCGCCCTGAGCTCGGGATCCTTCATCTCCTCCGCGATCGAGGTGTAGCCGAGAATACAGCCGTATACGGCCAGCGCCGTATGCAGCGGATTTAAGCAGGTGGTTACCTTCATGCGTTCCACCCTGTTTACCGTATCTCTGTCTGTCATATAGACTCCCGCTTTTTCGAGCGCCGACCTTCCTGCCGGGAACTTATCCTCAATCACCAGATACTGCGGCCCCTCCGCATTGACAAACGGTGCGATATACGTCCTCTTAGACGTGATCACCGGGTGCATGGCGGCGACTCCGTCGGCCTCCAGCTGCTCCGCCAGGGAAACGCTTGGTCTTGGCGTAATCTTATCGATCATGGACCAGGGGAACGCGATCTTTTCTTCGTTCTTTAAATATTCCAGGAAACCATCGTCCGCAAAGCCTTTTTTCTTCCATTCCTCCGCCATGGTGAGAATGGAATTTTGAAGCTTCTCTCCGTTATGGGAGCAGTTATCCATACTGACAACGGCCAGCGGCGCGGCGCCCTGTCTGTACCGCTCCAGTAAAAGGGCGCAGACGACAGCCATAGCGCCGGCCGGATGCTCCGGCCCATTGTCGATATCGTTCTGAACGAATGGGAAATACGTCCCATCCGCCCCCTTCAGTGCATAACCCTTTTCCGTGATGGTGAAGGATACCATCTGAAGAGATGGGCTTATAAAAATAGTACGCAGGCGTTCCCATTCCTGCACATCAGCGGAATCCGCCTTCACGCCTTCCGCGATCGAGGCGATCACCTTCTTCTCCGTGCTCCCATCTGCCTTTAAGGTGATTAAAAGGGCCAGATCGTCGAACGGCTCATAGATCTTGTCCATGATGTCAAAATCAAAGGTTTCCGCCGCGATGATCCCCGTGTCGGCAAGTCCTTCCTCCAGAAGCGCATCCTGAAGACCCGCAATGAAGCCGCGGAAGATATTACCCGCGCCGAAATGCACCCAGCCCGGCGCCTCTTTTGTCTTTTTCACCATTGCTGCCCTGTCATAGGAAGGAATCTCAATACCTGCTTTCTCCCATGCCTGTCTTTCCTGTAATCCTGTATCTGTTAAATTCATCTTTACACCTCTCTCATTTATTCCCGCGAGCAACGAGCCAGGTGCCATGCCTGCATGAACATCTGGCGATAGCATGCCCCGCTTTATCGGGTACTGCCGTTAGTACAGCTTTGCATTAATTCCACAGTAATAGTGCCTGCGGTGGGGTGTTTAGCCCTCACGCAATGCAGCGCTGATCAGAAAATCCTCGGCAAAGCCGTCATTCTTCCGTTTTTCCTCCGCCTCGCCGCTGGTAAACAGCTCCGCGTATTTCTCCACCAGGAACCGCTCCTCATTCACCATTTTATTCAAATGAAGGGCCAATTGCCGGTGCATCCGTTCTTCGTCACGCTCCAGAACGGCCTCCATCAGCTCTTTGTGCTGCTGCACCACTCCATCGCTGATTCCGGTCTCCGTCAGGGAAAGCAGCCGGATACGGCGGTAATCGCCTGAGTTCGCATGGATGATGTGAGCGCAGGTATCCCGGTTTACTGCCTGGTAAAATACGGAGTGAAACACGATATCCTCCTCCAGAAATCCGCGGCAGTCCCTGTCCTTCACGATTTTTTCCTGCCGGTCCAGAGACGCCTTTAAGGCCGCGGCAGCCTCCGAAGCCCGGTCATGGCCATTCAAAGCCATGAATTCCAGCATTACCTGTTCTTCCACACAGCTTCTCAGAAAACGTTCATTGTCGGCCCTCTGGAAATCGATCTTCGATACCATCGTTCCCTTCTGCGGCAGAAATGTGATGAGGCCCTCCTTGGAAAGCCGGATCAGCGCTTCCCTGACCGGGGTTCGCCCCGTCCCGTACGCATCACAGACGTCTTTTATGCTGAAAACCAGGCCGGGTCTCAGCTTTAAATCCAGGATATCCGTTCTGAGTACGTCATACATGAGATCTTCCCGGCTACCCATTCTTTCTGATCGCTTCCCATAAGCCCTGTAAATACATCGCGCCCAATGCACGGTCGTACAGGCCGTAGCCAGGCATCGCATCCTCGCCCCAGATGGCACGGCCGTGATCCGGACGTATACAGCCGTCAAAGCCGGTGTCGTAAAGCGTCTTCATGATTTTATACATATCCATGGAGCCGTCGGAAGACAGGTGCGCGGCCTCCTCGAAGTCCCGGTCGGAATTGTATTTTAAGTTCCTGACATGGGCAAAGGCTATTCTTCCCTTTGCGGCCTCGATGATACCCGGAATATCATTGTTCTGATTGGAGCCCAGGGATCCGGTACAGAGCGTCAGACCGTTGTACGGCTTATCGACTGCCTTTAAGAATTTTTCAATGTGAGCCTTATCCGTAATGATTCTCGGAAGTCCAAATATCGGCCACGCCGGATCGTCCGGATGGATTCCCATGCGGATGTCGTATTTCTCGCAGACCGGCCCGATGGCTTCCAGGAAATAAACGAGATTGGAGAACAGCTTCTCCTCATCGATCTCCCGGTACATAGCAAATAAATCTGCCAGCCTGCCCATACGCTCCGGTTCCCATCCCGGCATGACATAACCGGCTGACATGGCTTCGATGGATTCCCTCATATGCTCCGGGTCAATCTTGTCGATGATATCCTGATTGTAAGCGAGAACCGTAGAGCCGTCCGCCCTCTTTCTGGCCAGCTCAGAACGTGTCCAGTCAAACACAGGCATAAAGTTATAACACACCATATGAATGTCTTCCTCGCCCAGGCGTTCCAGCGTCGTGATGTAGTTGTCAATATAGCGGTCTCTGTCCTTTGCCCCTGTCTTGATGTCGTCATGGACGTTGACTGATTCAATTCCAAGAATGGAAAGCCCCGCATCCTCGACGGTCTTCTTTAAGCTTCTGATCTCTTCCCTTTCCCAGACCTCTCCCGGCTGCGTTCCGTAGAGTGTCGTGATGACGCCTCTCACGCCCGGAATCTGACGGATCTGTTCCAGAGTTACGGTGTCATAGCCTGGTCCATACCAGCGAAGTGACATATTCATATGATTTTCCTCCTGATGATAAATAAGATTGGTTTACAGTTCCCACTATACTGATATATTAGTACTAATATATCAGTTTGTACAGAGGATTTTTAACGGAATTCCACCTGCTTTTTTATGAAATATGTCTAAATAGCTTTCGCCAATTGCCCGCCGGATATGTATAGAAGCTTGTTTTTCAGGAATCTTATACGTATTACTGCAAAAGCCGCTCAACGCGGAAGCCTGGCTGATTATCTCTCACGGCATTTACCGCCGGCAGCTCCTCCCGGATTCCCGCCATCTATCAGACTCCTACTGCTTATCCGCAATCTTCGACATTACCATACCTGTGATCCCCATTAATGCCAGTGCCGGCAGACAGCTGATCACCATCACAAAAAATCCAAACAGCCCCTTGAAATGGCTGATAAAAATCAGACTCTCCGGCAGTGTTACCTTATCATAGATCCACTGGATCAGTTCCGGGGCCTTTAGTAAAGAAATATCCATCAGTCCAATCTCCGCCATCAAAAATGCGGCAGATATCAAAAGAAAAGAGATAACCGCTGCCTTCTCTCCCTTACTTTCATCCTGTTTTACAGCTTCTGTGCTCATGTTTTGTCCTCCTGTCGCAGTCTTTTCTGTTACTGAACTGCATTATAAAGCCGGACTGTGTCTGTTTTGTGAAAATTTTATTATTAAACTGTGTTCTGGATTTCCTACTTCCTGATATAAGCGCTGGCATTATCATTTCATTATGCGCATTTTTAACAAATTTTCTAAAATATGAATTTTCTTCTTACATCCGCATTGTCCGATCGGTTATAATGATTCACGGCGGAAAAATCTTACCATTTCCGTTTTATCCATGCGTGTTTAATCAGAATAGATGTAAATCCAGCAATAACTGCGTGTAATCTATAAGCGGGAATCTTCCGCTTTGATTGCGCGCAGTTTTTATTCATAAGGAGTGATTATCTATGACAGAGACAAAACGAGATGCAAACGCCTATCTTGCATCAGAACCCATCGGCAGGCTGCTGCTGAAATTTTCAGTTCCCTGCGTACTTTCCATGCTGGTCAGCGCCCTCTATAACATCGTGGACCAGATCTTTATCGGGCAGAGCGTCGGTTACCTCGGAAATGCGGCAACTAATGTCGTCTATCCGTTCACCGTGACTGCTCTGGCCCTGGCCCTGCTGGTTGGGGATGGAAGCGCAGCCAAATTAAGCCTCTCCCTCGGAAGCGGCGACAAGGAAAACAGCCACAAATGCATCGGTAATGGAATTCTGGCCACTATAATCATCGGCCTCCTGCTGACCGTGACCGGCTTTCTGTTTACGGATCAGATTCTCCGCCTGTTTGGAGTGACAGAGGCCAGCTATCCCTATGCCAGAGAATACATGGAGGTCATTCTGCTCGGAATCCCCTTCTATATTTTCGCCTCCGGCATGAATGCGGCGATCCGGGCCGACGGCTCCCCCGCTTATTCCATGTTTTCCACCGTAATCGGTGCCGTGCTGAACCTGATTCTGGACCCTGTCGCCATCTTCGTATTTCACATGGGGGTGCGGGGCGCAGCCATAGCCACCGTCATCGGTCAGGTGGTTTCCTGCTTCGTCACCATCCTCTATTTCCGGAAGCCGAAATCCTTTCGCTTCTCGAAGGCCAGTTTTCTTCCGGATGGCCGGCTGCTGAGGCAGATCGGCCAGCTGGGCATCTCCAGCTTTATCACGCAGATTGCCATTGTCATCGTCATGAGTGTGTCCAACAACATGATCGGGCTCAAGGGGCCCCAGTCCATTTACGGGGCCGATATTCCCCTTTCCGTTGTCGGGATCGTTATGAAGGTCTTTGGCATCGTCATCGCATTTTCCGTGGGTATCGCGGTCGGCGGCCAGCCTATCGCCGGATATAATTACGGGGCCGGTAATTTTAAACGGGTCTTCGATACGTATCGCCATATCATCGCTGCCAATGCGGTGATCGGCATCATTGCCACACTGCTCTTCGAATTCTGCCCGCAGGTCATTGTCAGCCTGTTCGGCAGCGAGAGCGGTCTGTATAATGAATACGCTAATATGTGCTTCCGTATTTTCCTGGGAGGCATCCTGCTCTGCTGCGTACAGAAGGCCAGCAGTATTTTCCTGCAGTCGATCGGAAAACCGGTGAAGGCGACTGTCCTTTCCCTGTCCAGAGACGTCGTCTTCCTGGTTCCGGGCGTCATCCTGCTCTCGATGGCCTTCGGCGTCACGGGAATGCTGTGGGCGGCCCCTATTGCCGATGTGCTTTCTCTGATTCTTACAATTATTCTTGTCTCACACGAATATAAATGTTTAAAGCGAATGGAGGTCAGAACACATGAATCATCGAATCATCACCATCAGCCAGGAATTCGGCAGCGGCGGACGTACCATAGGAAAAATGGCGGCTGAAAAACTGGGAATCCCCTACTACGACAAGGATCTGGTCAAGAAAGTGGCCGTGGAGACGGGCTTTGATGAATCCTATATCGAGAAACAGGGCGAGGATGCTCCCTCGAATAGCATCTTCGGATACGCCTTTGCCGCCAGAGGAATGAATGGAGCCATGAACGGGATGTCGGCCGACGATTTCCTTTGGGTAATCCAGAGAAATGTCATTCTGGACCTGGCGGAAAAAGGCCCCTGCGTTATCGTAACCGGGCTCACGAATCTCCGCCCGGAGAACGCAAAAGGGTAATACACCGGAGCACTGCAACCGGCACAGAACAGAAGAAACCGCTGTATCAGTATTTTTATCTGCTGATACAGCGGCTTCTTCTTCGGTTAAACTGACCTTCCAAGCACTTCTGCCTGGCTTAAATATTCGCTTTCCTTTATCTCCTCACGGCTTCCGCAGCCGAGAGCCAGGACGCTTCCCGCATTTTCCCAGCGAAGATAGCGGCACATCACATCAAATGTGGCGCGTATTCCTTCCATGGCCCAGTCCTCACTGTCGGCTCCTGCCGCGAGCAAATAGGCCATTTTGGCTTCCGCCCTCAGTTCGGAGTTCATGGCGTAGAAGCGGTCAATCACCTTCTTGATCTGCGAGGTAAAGCCAAAGTAATAGAGCGGAGTCACAAATACGATCGCATCTGCGTCGGAGAGCATCGGGTATGCGTCCGCCATATCGTCATTGTGGATGCAGATTCCGTTATTCTTCCTGCAGTAATTACAGCCCAGACAGGATTTAATATCCACATGGGCCGCGTCAATCTCCTGGACAACATGGCCAGCCGCCCGTGCTCCCTCCTCGAATTTCTTCGCCAGCAGCGATGTGGTGCCTTTTTCATGAGGACTTCCCTTAATGATAAGTACATTCATGCAATTCCTCCCTCTTCGGTTTGATCACGGAAATTCACGCAATACTTATCTTCATCTTACCGCCGGACAAACGTTAAGTTAATAGATCTTCCATCAGCTTCATGTTCCCTTCGGAAAATACCTGGGGATACGGGAAGCTTATTTATAATCTTCATAAACACATCTCCTTTTTCAGACAGGGCCTACTCACCCTACGCTTCCAAATACACCCTGAGATTCCGGATGTCCTGTTTTGCACGAAGCCGCCTCAAGGCTCTGGCTTCAATCTGGCGTATCCGCTCGCGCGTCACATGGTACTTCTTCCCCACTTCCTCCAGCGTCCAGATCCGCCCATCCACAAAACCAAAACGCAGCTTTAAAATCTCCTGCTCCCGCTTGCTTAAATGGCCCAGAGCTTTCTCCACCTGATCGTGAATAATGCCTGCCTCCACCTGCTCATACTGTTCCGGCGCAGACTTGTCCGACAGAAAATCGATGACCTGGGAATCTCCCTCCTCTCCCGCGGGCGCATCCAAAGAGACGGTATCCCCATAAAGCTGAAGGATATTTTCCACCTTCTTCTCCGGGATTTCCAGCATAGCGGCAAGCTCACGCGGCTCCGGATTCCTGCCGTTTTCCGATAAGAACTGTATGGATGCCTTCGTTAAGCGCCCCATCAGTTCCTTCGTATGGACGGGAAGACGGATGGTGCGCGCCTGGTCGGCAATCGCTCTGGTAATGGACTGGCGAATCCACCACATGGCATAGGTGCTGAACTTATAGCCCCTGTGGCAGTCGAATTTCTCTACCGCATTCACCAGGCCAATGTTCCCTTCCTGAATCAGGTCCAGGAAGGACATACCGCTGCCCTTCACATATCGCCTGGCAACGCTGACCACCAGACGGAGATTGGCGCGCACCATGCGGTCTCTCGCGTCGTCATCTCCCTGCTCTACCTTCAGGGCGAGTTCCGTCTCCTCCTCCGGGCTCAGAAGCCGCACGCCTCCTATTTCTTTCAAATAGATATGGACGGAGTCCTCATGGAGATATTCGTCCTCCTCGCTAAACGCAGGCAGCTCCGGTCCTTCGTCTTCAAAATCGAAAGATTCCGCCTCTTCCAGCCGGCAGTCCGCCAGAGCTTCTGCAAAGCAGTCGTCTGGCGACTCTGCCTGTTCTTCCGTGAGTATTTCCCTGAGTTCTGCTGTGTGTTCTACTGTGCATTCTTCCAGATGTTCTGTGTGTTTCTCCGCATTTACTGCTTCATGTTTTTCAGGACTATCCAATTTACGGCCTCCTCCTCTCTTCTCTGATACAGTCGTACCTGGCCTTTAAGCGGATTCCATTTCCCTTACTCTCCGGCCGATCAGCTCTTCCACCTGGTCTTTTTCCACTCCGAGAGCCGCGGCAAATTCGCCGTATAAGAAGTCTTCCGCCAGTTTGAGATATAAGTCGTCGCGCGCCGTATTCTTCCGTCCCTCGGCCAAACGTTTCTGCTTCTTTAAATACAGGGTCTTGATAATCTGCATCCAGCCCATACAGTCATTCTGCTTCATAATTTCCTTGTATTTTTCCTCACGCCGTTTTTCATCCAGGACCCAAACAGTTTCCACCTGCGGAATCCTGTCAATCAGTTCCAGCGCTTCTTCCCTTGTAATCGCTCTGCGCAGGGAGCTTTTTTCGTTATCCACCGGCGTATAAATGGTATTTTTCTGTGCATAGAGCGGTTCCAGCGTGTAATAAAGCCGTCCCCGTTCCGCAATGCTGAGATCCAGAGGACCGATCGCTTTTATCACACAGATTCCATGATTTCCAAATACAACATGATCATTTACCGAAAACATAGTTTCCCTCCTGAAAGAACAAAGTGCCTTCGGCACTCTCAACTCCCCTGCCCCTCACTCATGAGGG
>OGUR01000140.1_pt1 | contig 52444 bp, 53 predicted proteins | sample 1574711 | NCBI WGS metagenome assembly OGUR01 (sample SAMEA2582152, study PRJEB24529) | metagenome | biome: Human gut stool | place: China | collected 2011
CGGCACATCTTCGATCAAGATATCCGACAAGATACACCCGTTTTCTGGATTGGGGCACTCCGAAATCCTTGCTGTTAAGCACTTTCCATTCCAAACAGTACCCCAGCTCAGATAACGTACTGAGGATGGTGTGAAATGTCCGCCCTTTGTCATGCGAAAGCAATCCGGGAACATTTTCAAGGATGAAATACGCAGGTCGTTTGTCTGTAACCAGTCTGGCAATCTCAAAGAACAAAGTTCCTCTGGCATCTGCAAATCCTTCCCGTTTTCCGGCGATAGAGAATGCCTGGCAAGGAAATCCTGCACACAAAAGATCAAAGTCTGGCATTCGGTCTGTTTCGATTGTTCTTGCGTCATTACAAAACCACTCCCCTTCTGTGTCGAACAGCAATCGGTAGTTCTTATCCGCATAAGCATCCACCTCGCAGTGTCCCACACAGGTAAAACCGCCTGCACGTCTTAACCCTTCCCGGAATCCCCCAATTCCGCTAAATAAATCAAAAAATCGAATGGTTGCGGCTATCAACCTCCTTTGCTGACAAAAACAGGCGGCATGGTTTCTCTCCCACACCGCCTGTCGGTTTTTCGTGATGCTATGTTTCTGGCATTATATGATCTCTTCGCTTTCCAGTACTTCTTCGGAAGGCTCATCCTCTGACTCTTCTTCGGTTTCTTCCAAATCCTCTTCCGGTTCCTCATCCTCGGTCTCTTCGAAGTCCTCTTCTGGTTCTTCCGTTTCGCAGGTTTCTTCCAGCTCTTCTGCTGTTTCCAGCAGTTCTTCCGGCTGCTCTTGTTCCTGCTCTTTCCATTTGTTTTCTACCTCTTCCACCGCTTTTTCGATGATGCGGATGATAAAATCTTTCTGTTTAACACCTTCCTTTGCGACTGCCCATTTGACTCTCTGGAATAGTTCCTCTGTAATCTGTACCGCTAATGTTCTTTTCTCCATGCTCTCTTCTCCTTTTCCTTCCAGCCTGTTAAAATGTTCTTCAATCACCTGCTGGATAAATATCTGTGTACTGGTGTCTTTTTCTTCAATTTCGGCTCGTACCTTCTCATGTAATTCCACCGGAATCTTTCCGCATATGTTTTTCATTTCTGCCATAAGCATTTTCCCCTTTCGTTTTGTTATACACAACATACTCCAAAGTCTGAAAGAAAGCTATTCACAATACCCACTAAAGAAACAATGCCATACTGCCCCAAAGCCCTAGCAGATCCAACAATGCCATACTTTCCCTGTGCATAGGCCTCACCCCCTTTCCTCATTTTCCATTTGCATTAAAAAATCGAGCATCTGATTCGGAATCTCTTCTGGTTCCTGTACTGGTAATTGTTCCACACCGCCACCTTTTAACACTTCCCGAACAGTTTCCCGGATGATTTTTTTCAATATTTCCCGATCTTCTTTCTGTAAGATTCCCTCTACCAGATACTGATTCCGTTGTCCTGGCGGAACACGCATCAAAAGTTCCCATGCCCTCTCATGTTCCGGATTTTTTAAGTTCGGACGAAAGGAAAAGACCGGGCGGCTCACAATGCCCTCATCTGCCCCACAATCCGTTCGTATCCGGCTGCGTTGGCATGAACATCTGTGAGGTAAATCGGGCGACAAAGGCGGTCCTGTGGCCTTACACGGTGCTGGAACATGGCTGCACCGCCTCCCATGAAAACGGATGGAACTGCCCGCAGGTCAAAGCCTGCTTCGGTAATGGCAGACAGTATTTTTTCAATATAAAGCCTACCCTGTTTCTCAATCAAAGACACGACTTCCACAGGCATACTGCAGGATTGTCCATTCAACACGTGCTCAATCTGTGTTTCTGTAACAGACAGTCCCGTATTCCTACGCACCTGTTCCAGAATCTCATCCATACACCGGATAACTCCCAATTCCAGACTTCTGCAGGTAGATGCATTAGGAACAGCATTATCAATCCGCATTAAATCTACCGTCCAGCCGCCAATGTCGATGAGAAGAACAGACGGTTCATCTTTTAAATATTCCGGGTAAAGAGCCAGGGCCGAGTACCCCTGGGGGAACAGTTTCACATCCTCAATCTGGATTTCATAGCGTTCCCCTTCATATAAAAAGCGGATGGGCTGTTCTTTTCGAAACAGATACTCCTTAAATCTCTGCTTTTCCCTTCCAAACCCGGCAAGAGGAAGCCCGGCTGCAAGAACAACCTTTGCCGTTTTCTCCCCATTTCGTTTCCGTATTTCCTGTGCAAGAGCTGCCATGGTCAAAAGATAATAATTATCATTAACCGTCTTGTCCTTTACCAAGGTTTGGCGCCCACTCCCGCAAACATAATACAATCCCCTGTATTGAAGAACATTTTGCATCGTGTAAGGCTCATATTCATAATGGATGAGCCCCGTAGGGAAACACACCTGTTTTGTCTTGATGGCATAATACCCGTGATCGATCCCAATCACCATTTCCTATCACTCCTCTCTTCTATTGTTCTGTAGAAAAATCTCCGGAGAAAGAACTTCCCAGAGTTTGAGATATGTTCCGTCTGGAATTTTTTCTTTTCCAGCCCGTTAAATTTTTTATTCCCTGCCCGGGCGCTCTGTCCGGGCAGGAAGATAACAAAGCTTTCCTTCCAGCACATACGCCCGCCTATGCAAACGCAGGACTCCTTTTTCCTGTAATTGGAGCAGTTCATGGTATCCTTCCTTCGTCAAAAAAGAACGATAATAGGTTCCTTTCTCTCCAAACCGCTCTCTCTGCTCTAACAACAAAAACTCCACCATATATCGGGTAGATGATGCAAACCGTTTTTCACAGAACATGGCATCGCCCTGCACTGCTTTTACTCCTTCCGATTCTCTTGCCACTGCCAACAATTCATGGACACTGATACTCATTTTTTCTATCACCTCCTTCCAAAGATTTTCCTTATTTCTCATCGTTTCTATGAAAAAAAGACAGGCACCTACACGATGTCTGTCTCTGTTGGATCTTCCAATCCCTTTTCCTTATACTGTTGTTTTACAATCTCTTCCAACTTCTTCCGGCTCTTTCTGTCCGGTACCTGCTTGCAAAATTCCTGAACCCAGCGGTCATGCAGGTGTAAATCCGCCTCTGTAGTATCCCAGGACACAATGCTGCAGGTTTCATCATACAACTGTTCCAGCCTTTGAAACTGCTCGGCAAACTGTCCGGAGTAAGTATTCCAGATTTCCAGGTTATATAATTTCAACCCAAGAAAATCGGTAAGATAAGTCAGCCTGTCCAAGTCGGAAAATGTCATTTTTTCTTTCCCCAGCAAGATGCCCCTATCATGCTTTCCACATAAGAACAGAAATGCAAACCGCTCCATATCCTTCTGGTGCATAATCATCACCCTTCTTACAAATAATTCCTTATTACGAAACATTATAAAAAGTGAAACCAGTAAAATCAATATAAAGTTTCTTTATTGCGAAACATTTAGAAGATGAGAGGACTCTATGATGCAGAAAATCAGACCAGACATGGATATCGGAAAGAATATCCAAACGATCCGTTATCAGAATAAACTTACCCAAGACCAGGTCATTGCAAAGCTGAACCTGATGGGAATTTCCATGTCCAAAAGTACCTATGCCAAGCTGGAAACCAACCGTATGAACATCAAAGTTTCTGAACTGGTCGCTCTCTCAAAGATTTTTCATACCGATATCAATGCTTTCTTTTCTGGACTTATCTAACTTGAAAAGCACCTCTTAACACTTTTCCTCTGATAATTACATTTCTTACATCTTTATCTCTTTTATTGTTAATCCTTATTTTCTCCATCTTTTCTCTAATACATTCCATTATAGCTACTTTTCTTGTCCTTTTTGTCTCACTTTTACAACCGATTGTATTCCTAATCCCCTGTAAAATCAATAGAAAAAAGTGCAAAAGTGAGGCATTCCTGCTCACACTATTTGCAGGAGGGATTAAAAATATGCCGAAACCAAAAACATCCACCGGGGAGAAAAATCTGATTAACCAGCGGCTCATCGAACTCCGCCGTCAGCACAATCTATCACAACGTGATCTTGCTCGTCAGCTCCAATTACATGGATATGATATGGATAAAAATGTAATCACCAGAATTGAAACCAACAAGCGTTATGTTACAGATATCGAATTAAAAGCTCTCACTGAGATTTTTCATGTTTCCTATGAATATCTCATTGAAGGGAGAACAGAAAAGCCATAATCTCCAACAGCGATTATGGCTTTTCTATTTTACAAATATTTCCGTTCTCTTGGAGATGGATTCCAAAAAAGTGGTTTCATTTTTTTTGCAAGCTCAATTTCAAATTTCTGATATTTACTAATATCTCCATCTGTAAACTCCTGCAGCTTGTTCTCTTCATCGACAATTGCAATCATCAATGTATCACATAATTTTTTTATTTTTTGATATTTCTGACAGACAGAATCTTGTCCCTCTCTTACTTCCATAACGGTTCCGTGAAAATAACTTTTCCACTCTCTTTTATCATCTTCTAGAGAAAACGGTAACATTCTATTAAAATCAATTCTTATCTCTGTTCTTATATCTTTACCTTTTTGTGATATACTTGCTACTTGTAGCGGAATCCACTGATCCCCTCCATTGTTTCCAAAAAGTCCCCAGACATGCTTATCTAAACACTTTTCATTTACAACTTTTATCAAATTTTCAAACTCTTTATTTCCCCTTGCAATTTCTATTGTCGCAATACTGTAAATTTTTTTAAGACACATTTCTTTTTCTATTTGCGCAAGGGTAAAACAACTACATCCATATGGGAACTCTCCAATAAAGTTCTTTTCTTCCATAGCAACTCTTCTCCAATTTCAAAATTTATCAGACAAATTATGCTCTGATTCAAACTTCACATTAGAAATTATTAACTTTTCTTTACACTCCGAACATAATACATTATTTCTTCTTCCCTTCTCACTAAACTGTCCCGCCAATCGCTGCACAATAAATATTATCTTTTTCTATCCCTTTTTCAATCAACAACTTTTTACACGCTTTAAATATGTTCCCTGTTGTTGTAATATCGTCTATTATAAATGCTCCTTCTAAATCAGGAAGTTCATATTGTACTTTCAATGTTTTTAGATGTGATTCTATACTTCTATCTCCTCCATATGCTTGCTTTTCATGAGGAGTATGCCTATATAAATATTTAGAGCAATCAATCAACCCCACCTTGTTTACTAAGATAGGCACAACATAATCTGTTAGCTGTTCATTCCACTTACCAGCTTGACTTGATGGTACAACAAAAATCCCATATGGTCTTTCCGGAATTTTCCTTTTAAGAAAACATCTACAAAATGAATTTAATACATCCTTATCATTGCTTTTTCCCTTTATTTCATTAAATATTTCTTGTGATAAATTATCGTGTTGTCTCGAAATTGGATAATAATCATACATATAATATATGCGTTTCTCTTTATTTCTTAAACCATAAACATCACAATCCAATCCTTTAGACATGAAATATCTTAACAATGTTTCCTCATCTCTACAAAAAATATCCGGTCTCACTTGTGCAGTATTAAACGAATTATAATTTCCCCAATATGCCCATGCACTTATAACCCCTGGAATTAAATTTGCTGCTATAACATCTGTTTCTTCATCACCAATCGCAATAATATTTTTGTTTTCTTGATCTTTCATTTTGCTAATCGCCAACTTTAATGGTTCCGGGTTTGGTTTGTGTTTATTCGTATCATGATAACAGACTGTTATAACATTTTCGATTCCTAAATATTCCAGTATTTTTTCGCAATACGCTCTTGGACTTGATGTTACTATTGCAACCTCAATTCCCTCATCAACTGCATATTTAATAAAATTTACTATTTTGGTATATGGTTTCATTTGCGGAATTAAAGCATATACACTTTTCCAATTTTTATTGGCTCTTTCCTCTTTCGCTATGCTAGAATCAATTATTGTTTGATCCAAATCAAATATTATTCCCATTGTTTTTTCTCCATAAAGTCAAAAATTGTTTCCTGAACGCCCTTTTCTTCCTGTCTATTTTCCCTAAATTGGGTTTGTTCAATTTGTTTTCTAAATTCACTTAACTCATTATCATTTCCAATTGGCACTGCTTTCCCCATATTTATAAGCATTTGATTCCCCTTAGTCTGTCGCTGTGACAAATATATACTAGGATGATTATAACAACCAATTAACCTTTTATATTCTAATGCATAATTAACAGTGTGAAGTGTTCCACCTTTTTCTGCTGTTTCCACTACAATTATTCCATCACTAAGCCCGCTCTGTAATCTATCTCTTTCAACCAACTGATTTTTAAATATCTTTGTTCCTATTGGATATTCACTAAGTAAACATCCTCCTTCTCCTAGAATTCTATTTGCAAGCCCTCTATTTTTCGCTGGATACACTGTATCTAACCCACATGCCATTACTGCTACTGTTTTTCCATGCTTGTCTAAACATCCTTCGTGTCCATATTGATCGCACCCCACGGCCAATCCACTTACCACTGTATATCCTCTTTTTCCAAATGATTCCCCTAAATTTCTAGCTATTTTCTCGCCATGCTCAGTAGGCTCTCTCGTTCCAATTATGGCAACTGCATATTGTCTATTAATAAAACTTATATCACCTTTATAGTACAAAACAGCAGGCGGATCACTTATCCCTTTCAATCTTCGAGGATATAAATCATCTAAATATGTAACGATATTTACATCCTGTTTCTTGCTTTCTTTTACGATTTTGTCTGCTTTAGTCAATGCATCCTCTATTTCCTTTTCTGTATATCCTTTAATTCTACTATCTGAAAGTGCTGCACGTTGCAGTACCTCTCTCATATATTCCACTGTACATTCTTTATTCGCTTCAAGCCTAAAACTCTTTAATATCGTCTTTCTACTGATACCTTTTAACTGCATTAAAGCCAAAATTATTTTGTTATTCATAATTATTCTTATTCCTTACTTTTACCGTTTTATTATGTTTGATATCTCTATGAGTAAAAAATATGATATAAATCAGACACTTCCTGTTTCGCCTTTTCTTCAATAACATAGTTATTTAATGTTATTGATTCATCCAACCGATATTGAAATCCCTCTTCAAATACTGAGCCTTTAATTTCATACTCTTTTTTCTGAAACGGATATTTAAAGATACCCAATGAAACAAAAATAATTTTATTTGCTCCTAAAGTTTTCAGCATATTTCTTACTGCATTGAAACTATTTCCATGTGTCATATAGTCATCAAAAATACAGATATTTAACTTTCCTTTTTTTGCTAATGCCTCAATCTTATTTTGAAAAAGTGGATTTATTTTTAATGTCTCAAATTCTTCCTTTCCACCCATATTGGCTCGCTCAATGGGTGTTCTTCTCCCATGCGCCTTTCGTTTGCTAGTATGTCGAATTATCAAGTTTTGCATTTCCGGTTCCTGTTGCGACATTCCGTTTTTAGGTAATCTTTTCCCTTTTATTAACCTGACTTCTGTCATAAACGAAAATACATCTTGATTAACGGTACAGTCCGAAGACGGTATCATCCCAAACAATTCAATATCATTAAATAAATCAATATTTGTTATGCCCGCTAAAAAATGGTATAAAAGAATTTTGTAATATCCTCTGCTTTGATTTTTCTTTAAAAGCTTATTAAAATTCTCCATCATATCCTTTTCTTGCACAGTTATGCTATTAGCTATATACTTTGCATCCATTAATGAAATACACTTAGATATCTCATCAATCTTTAGTTCAGCATACCAATGATTTTGATTATTTAATGTTCTTACAAATTTAACTAATTGTTTTACCGAACTTACATGTATACCATATTGAAATGTTTTAGATTGCTTTGGAAGCCAGCCCGGCACAATAAATAATGATTTGGAATTTACAGCAAGATAAAAATCATCATCTTTGGCACCTACAAAAACAAAAAACGCATTCTTATTACTATTATTTTGAGTAAGTTCTTTAACATCCTGACGATATTTATAATAAAAATTCTGATATCCGGCTCCTTCCAAAGTTTCTTTTGCTAAAATTAGTAATTCTTTATTTCTGCTATAAAACCAAATGATATTTTGATCTTCCTCACACAATTTCTCCATACCTTTTATAAATAACATACGTTTAGTTGAAAGTTGTTCATAATCAAAATTTGTGAAATCATAATCCGGATACTCCGACTCAAGGTTTTTTCGTTTCAATAAATCTAAATTACAAAAAATTATTTTTTTCATACATTGCCTCCTGCATGATGTTTCAAATAATATACTATTACTGATTCTCCTTAAAAATTCTCTGCTTTTATATTTACTAATATCCTTATGATTTTTTACTTCTAAATTTTTCAAGTTAAGATTTATTTTTTAATAATGATTGTATTTTTCTATCTTTACATATATTTATGTCTATAAAAATCACACACGTTTTTGTTAATATTAAATAAATAAGTTTGAAGAATCCTTCACACAACAGACATACCCCTAAGAAAAAAGAATATATATGAAATAAATCTTGTGCATTAGTATTTGAAAGTAATAGTAAAAAGTAATTTACAAACAAAAGAATAATCGTAGAAGATTTCTCTGAAAGTGCTCCAAAGATAATCTCTGGTACTGTAACAAAATCATAATTATATAGTGCTTCCATATTTTCCTTAACAGACATATCTCTCCGCATAATCCTGTTCAACTCTTTTTCTTTTGCAGACATTCGTTTAGTAAATTGATAAAACAACGGAACTTCATATAAACCTAAGATTCCTAGTAAAACACGTGCCCATCTTTCTGTATTCTTCAGTGACCGATATGCACCTATACAATAATCTATCATCCACGCAAGAATACCAATAACAATCAGTACCAATACAAAGAAGAATACTTTTTCCCCTTTCTTAAGTTCTTTAAATTCTTTACAAAATTTTTTGAATTTTTCTTTTATCTTCATTTTTATTCTCCTGTTTATTCCAAAGTTTTGATAATACGTTATCTTTTAAATACATTATACCATATTTGCAAAGCTCTTTGTCTACAGAGCAAATCAATTTTAAACCTACTATACGAATATAAATTCCATAAATTGGCTGTAAGCGTAAAATCTTTTCTATAAACAAATTTTAGGGTGGATGGCATCTACCGGATATTCATTCTATAATGATTGGTAGGAAATGCTGGAATACTAGCATTTCACTCTATTTCCAAAAGGAGACCCATCATTATGAATAAACAAGTTTGTAAAGACGATCAAATAAAACTTATCATGGAATGTCGCCAAAGTGGACTTTCCGATTACCAATGGTGTGAACAGAATGGTATTCATCCTAGTACATTTTATAATTGGGTAAGTAAACTCAGGAAAAGCGGATACTCATTGCCAGATGCTTCTAAGAAATCTGAAATGAAACCGGCTGTTCAGGAAAGTCGTAAAAGTTGATTTGATTGATTCTATTCCTGAAGCAGAGCAAAATGTTAGCTTTTCTCAAAACTCTAGCAATGGTAATCTTGCTGCAGAACTTCAGGTTGGAAATATCACGCTTCAACTTTTTAATGGAGCTAACGAACATCTAATTCAAAACACTCTACGTTGTATTGGAGGTATGAATCATTCTTGGTGATATCTCAGTTACTCTGTACACTTTTTCATATCCTCTTTTGTAGAATAAGCTTTTCCATCAATATATTCTATCCTTTCAGAACCTCTTAAAATATAATTTTAATTATATACACTGTGTACTGTATAAAAATCTCTACTCAAAAAAGCTAACCTTGAGGCTAGCTTTTCATTGATATGCTTTGTATTAACTTTAATACACCTTGTAGGCCACTTAATATATTTTGGTACATTGGACTAACGCTTACAATTTCCACTACAGCAAATGCTCCGATTAGAAATATAATCCATATCCCCAAATATATTTTTTCAGACTTGCTAATTGTATTTTTCATTTCCTTTAGCATCTCATCATCACCAAATATTTCTAGCAAATCATCCTCTGTTAATATTTCTTTATAATTAAGTTTAAGCTGTTCGTAACTGTCATATACTTTTTTAATTTCATACCGTGATTGATAATAGCATATTATCAAATACACAAACGAGCCCGCTAAAACACATTCTATTATGATAGTAATTTCTTTTGTAAAGAGATTATCCAATGGTTGATCTGAAACTATATTTGCCAAAATCACGGTAAATATGAATCCAAATATAGCAATTATATTTGACTTAAACTTATCTAATAAGCCTGTTGCATACTCCCCTGTTTTTGAAACAGTACCACTTATAAACTCGGCAACCTTATTCTTTAATTCTAAATACTCTTTTACATTTTCTTTTAAATAAAGATTGTAATTAGACTGTATTGAAGCCATAACTTTTTCATCGATTTCCGTGATGGAAACATACTTACAATGCAGACTAATAACATTTCTAACAATTATGGCCTTATCGATTGGACTACCATCTGTATATATCCAGTTATATATACTGTATAGAATTTTATTACCTGGCAACTGGTTTATATCGCAACAATACTCCATTGTACGTTGCCCATTTATTATACCTTTAAGCTGGCTACCGCTTATCGTAGACGACGTTGCAATAAAACTAATGGATAACAAAACCATAATTTTTTGAAACAGCTCTGTTAACGGATTATTCTCATAATCAATCGTAATTTTAAAATCATCCGGCAGCACCTCATAAACATCAAAATTATAAAAGTATGAAACTTCTTTACAATCTTCCATTCTCCTTACTCTATTAAATTCTGTATTTACCATCCCATTTCCAGAAGGTACAAAAAACATAGTTTTAGTTGCAAACATTGTAACCGGACTATATACATCAAACACCAAATAATTGGGAGACTGTTTCAGTAGACTTGAAAAAGCAATCATAACATCTTCTACAGACAAAGAAAGTATATCTTTAGCAAATTCATCAAATGAATAAATAGAAAAATGATTGCCTACTACCTGCTTATCAATCCGCACTCTAACATCTATAGTTTCATCTGCTAATGTATCTTCTATAAATGACTTATAACCATCCTCGTCTGCCACTAAAAGGTCATAGATTCTCTCGGTTTCATCTTGTAAAGTTATTTTAATTTTATCTCTTTGTGAAACCTCTTGTATAATATTTAAAAAATAACTATATTCAGGTGCATTTTCTACCTGAAACTTAAAAGAGGCTTCATATACTTTCATTCTTTCCGAAACAACAGTATCTGTTATTGTTGCCGCTTGAATCAACTCTGCAAGCATAATGAACCTCCTTTCTCATTCTATTGATTTAAAAATCGCTTAAATGTCAAATCATTATCTGTTTTTATCTTTATATATCTATTTCCATCTGTATCTCTATATGCTTTAATAGTATCATCAAAGTCATCTATAGCATCTGTTATTCTTAACTGCACTCCTCGGCAAACATCATAAACCTTTTTAATACGAGCATTTATAACCGATGAAACTGTATTAAACTGCTTATCAAATTTATGCTTATCCGGCAATTCTCGTATCTTCTCCAGCACCTTGTCCATCTTCTCTTGTTCTAATTCTACTGGATGATAATTTTCCAATGTGTTTTGTATCATAGTATCATAGTCGATATAATCATTGGACTTAAAGTATGCTATCATCGCATTTCTGATCAGCGTATGATCTCGTGGTGCAATGTTTTTTACACTCCTATTTAATGTACTGTCTATTGCCCGAAATGCTTTATCAGTATTTACTTCATCACTTACAACTTGGTCTAATTCCAAAAAATTGTCGTACCAATATTTTGCAACAGTATTGGAATATACTTTCGCCGAAAAATCAGTTGCATTTATGTCATCAATTTTGAAAATACAAGACTTCCAGAGTTTTTTCATATCCTTTGAAAATCCCGATTTAAAGCTAAAATCTTCATCATCTACAAAATCTGTGTGCTCCACTTTTGCCAACAGATACGTATGCTCATCTTTCTCCTCATCATACATAAGTACTTGTATTAAACTGCCTTTTTGCACATTCGTATTCATGTGCGCAACAGAAGTCTGAGCCTCACGCTCTTTCAACAACAATCTATTGGCTATGAAGTCTATTTTACTTGTTACAAAATCAGTATCAATCTGATTTTTTACAATATCTAAAATACAACTTATTACTTCCGTATTAGTTGAACGTGTGTGATATTCTCGAATAGAAGTATTACCATTTATATAAGTAATTAACTGCCTTACGTAATCAGAAAATGTTTCCGGCGTATCTCGTATATAGACAGCATTATTCTCATAATCAATGATTCTTATTGTTTGAATTACAATTTCCATATTTAGCCCTCCCGCCAACACTTTTTTTGATTATACCATATATTAGCAGCGGCTTAAATAAAAAAGTTGCCTGTTTCTGCATTATTCGCACTATCAATTACCGTTTTGGTTCTAATAATCTCATTGTCAGAATAATGCGTTATATACTTCCAATTTCAATACTTAGTTTGTTAATTACTTTTAAATAACATTTCTCTTTTCGACTACCAACCATATATACTTTGCTTTTTTCTCCCCTCTAAATTTTTGTCTGATTCTGATGCCTTATGGTCTCGTTTTCCTAAGAAAGTATCCTCTCTTGCAATTGTGGGATCATACCAATTAGCTTTATTTTCTGCCCATTCAATCCATTCTTTCTGAATTTCATTTAAACCACTATTTTTCTTTACTGCTTCAACATAATTTCTTATTTCACAAGCAATTTGATAATCTTTAGCCTCGTTTATCAACTCTTGCGTTTTTTTCTTTTCAAGCTCAATGCGTTCTGCAATTTCTTTTTTTCGATGTTGTTCTTCTAAGTATCTTCGATGTTCCGCTTCTCTCTTTTCTCTTTCTATCCTATATCCTTCTGATATCTCATACAATTCAACAATAATTTCATCGATTCTATCTTCAATTTTTTGTTGCTCATTATCTCTAAAATATTTCCCACTGCTAAACTTAATTCGCAATCTCCCATTGTAATAATAATCATATTTTTTAATCTGTGGTTTTGAAGCATACTGCTGAAATTTTATCTTCTCTTTATATTCTAAAAGTGCTTTCGCTTCCTGCTTTGTCAGTTCATGTGTCTTTTTGTCCTGCCCCTCCACAAAACTGACACTTACCACGTCTTCTCGGATTTTCATCGATAAATCTTGTTTTATTTCTCCTCCAAGTTTCTCGATGACCTTATATAAAGTATCTAAGATTACTATTATTCTTTTTAGACCTGATTCAGAAACTTCATTCATGAAAATAGGCTGCTCTACTTTTTGTCCTCTATAGTAGTCATAGCGACCTCTTCTTATATATGTATTTTCCTTTTCATGCTTCTTCCATTCCTCAATTGATTTCTTATATTCAATCAAAACAGGATGTATCCTCGCATTTGGTTTAACCTGAATGTTTTCCAGTTCATTAATCACTCTTTCTCTTTCCCCTTCTTCTAAAAAAGAAAGTACTGTAATTGGCATATCACATATGAAGCTCTTTTCCGTTTTGGTTACGGAGGCTTCATTTTGTATATCTGATTTTTGTTCTTCCGAACTGCCATTTTGATTATCATCTTTTTGTTTATGTTTTTTAACAGAAGAATAATCTGCTGGATACAAATAAATATCATCAAAATCTTTTTGAGGTAATGGTTTTATCTCACCAGATACATCTTTTCCACACGCTAATCTTGTCCAATAACCAGAAGATGGATATGGTATGTCATAAGATTTTAAGCTCTTGATTAATTTTGCATAATGTAAATTATACTTTTTGGCAACCCCGGCTACAGATATTTTCCAAATCTCATCATATAACTGCTTCCTATTTATCAACACCATATTAGAATCATTCATACCAAACCTTTCTCCCTTCATATTTTTTATCCTCATCCTTATATTTGGAAAGCGAAAACGCATACTCAAATAATTCTAATTCTTCTGTTCTGCGTCTTCGCTTAATATAAAAAGCAAGTCTTTCCTCATCTCTTCAAATTTGTCAATAATATCGGATAAATTTTTTTCAATATTATGAACCTGTATTTCATTAATCTTCCCGTACTTATAAGCAATTAACCTTTCCCCAATAATATGATATGACCAACTCTCTGAAAACCGTCTATCACGCTCTTCATTATGTACTGCAAATCCAATTGGTAGCAAATTATTTCTCATGCCAATACTCACAGCCATTGGAGATATTCCTAAATAATCTCCTGCTATCTTACATGTAATTTTACTCATCGCTCTTATTTCATCATCTGTATACTTTGCCATAGAACTTCCTCCTCTTGTTAATCAAGACCATAACTGTTACATAAAGTATACCATATTTGTAGAGCATTTTATCTTACTATCGAATCAATCTTAAATCTTCCATATGAATATAAGTTCCACAAATTAGCTTTAAGCGAGAAATCTTTTCTATAAATAAATTTGGTCTTAAATGGAATTTGATGGCAATGACACCATTCCTGTATTTGTTTCAATCTCACACTTTCCCCTGCATCGATCCTATTTACTAGACATTGTCTCTTAAAATCATCTATCCCAGTCCTAAAAAATAAATAAAACAATACATTATAATATCTAATCAGCACAATCTCTTCTGCTGTTTTTTCCTTTGACTTCATACACTCTTTCCACCTTTCACTGTATATCCAGTTCTATTTATCCACATATTTTTACTCTATACACCTTATACCCACCCCATAATAGGGGGTTAATATTCCGACCAATATCAATATCATCTCCACGACTGACAGCCCGGTTTCTGCCTGCATTTCTGCCACAAACATCTGCACCCGTTCTCTCATGCTCTCTGTAAATTTTTTCAACATATCGTCCTCTTCCTTTCTTCTTAAATCTGAATCGTCAAAAATGCCGGTACAACAATGATCATCAGCACCACTCCCAGCATCAGAAACATCGGCCCCAGCAGTCTTGTACTGGTCTCTTCTCCCAGTTTTCTGGCTGCTGCTTTTCGCTCTTCAAACGCTCCTGCTGCTTCTCTCTGAAGTAATTCTGCCAGTCCCTTTGTTCCTTTTCTTAAATTCTGAGACAGCATCACCGCAAATTTACGATAGACCGGAAGCCCGCACCGCATTCCAAAATGCTCATAGCATTCACTCTCCGGAGTTCCTCTCTGCATTTCCCGCATGGTATAGACCATCTCCTCATACACATATCTCGTATTTTCCTGCTGCCGATAAACCGATGCAATCTGAAACCACGCTCTTCGTGCAGGCATTCCGGCTCCCAGATACAATGTAAATGTACTGATAAATTCCGGATAATCCATTGCCAGCTGATGTCGGCGTGCCTTCTTTTTCTGGATTTCATTCTGTTTTTCCAGCACCAGCATCAGGGCCGCTGCCACAATCCCCAGTACAAAGATTCCCACACTTCTCATATCTTTTGCATAATGCCAGGATATTGTTTTTCCTTCAATTTCATCCGGAAGCACCACATACCCGGATTCACGGTCTGTCTCATCTGCTTCCTTCATTTTCTTTTCCAGCTGTCTTTGAAACTGCCCGGAATCATCCAGCTTTGGCGGAAACACTCTTGCCGAAAACTGATGCTCTGCCTTTGCATCTCCGTATGTGAGTAATGCTTTTAACTCAATGATCCTTCCCTCTTCCGACAGATTTTTATCCTGCAGTTCGCCAAGAATGTTTACTGTCTGGTAATCACTTAACTCCCAGGATACCTCGATTCCCGTATCCGGTACTGTTTTTACAAGATTCAGATCATACCTCACTTCATCCAGACTCTTATTTTCCCCAAGTATAAGCGTTTCCAGCTTTTTCCCTGCTGTGTCAAATACTCTTTGCAATTCTTCCTGTGTATACGACTGTTCCTGTATTTCCACAGTGATTTTCGCTTTCTGATCTTTTGTTTTTGCGACCAGCTTTTGATTTTTCTCCCCCTGTCCGTGTTCATTCCGTTTTAATATACTGCTTCCGGATTTGTTTTGTGGAATTTTCCGAAAATTATCAGTCGCATATAAGGCTCCCGCCAGAATCGTAAACACTGCGATCACCAGTACTGCCTTTTGATATCCTTTTCTTTCTGTTTTCATACCATCCCCTTACACCTCGATCTGTGTCATTTTTTTGCCCAGCTGATAAGCTGTCAGATATACCATCAGGCAGATTGTCATAAACAAAGTGCCTGCAAGATTTCCGTAAAGCACTGCCATAAACTCAGGAAATGCGCTTCTCATATACAGAATAATTACAAACGGAATCACACACATGATCTTAAATTCCAGCTTTTTTGAAGTGAGCATCACCTGTATTTCTCTTTCAACTTCCATTTTTTCTCCGATTGCGTCTGCCGCATGCCGAATAATGGCAATACTGTCTCCTCCCAGACGTTTTGCAGCGCCAAATACCGTTACAAAATTTTCCACATCTTCCTCTTTCACACGATCGGCAAACTGCTTCATCACTTCTTCTGCTGTCATATTCAGATCCAGCTGATGGACCATTGTTTCATATTCCTTTATAATTCGTGTTTTTTTCTTGTAAATGGGGCAGATTTCTTTCCACGTTTCCCGGATTGCATTTTCCACAGAATACCCGACTTTTAAAATTGAGGACAATGTCTGTATGCTCTCGCGAAACTGTTCTCTGAATTCCTCTTTCTTCTGTTTACAGCACTCTTCTTCCCAGTTCTTCACATAGAGCAATGCGATCGGAACCATCAAGATCCACGCTGTCCAATGATCATAAAACAGATAGGCCGTCATCCCCGTGATCAGAATTCCTTTGCCCGCTGCCGCCATGTATTCCCGTTTCTGAATATCCTGCTGCCAGCAGTTTTTCTCTCTGAGTGATTTCATTTTCCTTCATAAGAGTTCCTTTAATTTTTCCATCTTCCATTCCCTCCTCCTGAAATTTATATAATGTCTGTAACTGAATCCTTCCATTCTCATACCCAAGTACTTCTGTAATCTCCAGTACTTTTCTGCTCTTATCCCGGAGTCTTCCGAGATGAATGATAACGTCCAGAGCAGAAGCGATCTGCTGCTGAATCGCGATCAGAGGCAATTCAATCCCCATCAGCATCATCGTCTCCAATCTGTGAAGCATATCCATCGGATTGTTGGCATGACCGGTAGACATTGAACCACTATGGCCGTTAAGCATTGCTGAAGATATCATGTCCACTGTTTCATCACCTCTGACTTCCCCCACAATGATCCGATCCGGTCTCATACGAAGTGCTGACTTGATCAGGTCACGGATCGTCACCGCCCCTTCTCCTTCCAGGTTTGCGTTTCTCGCTTCCAGTCTGACCAGATTCGAAACACCCTTGATCTGGAGCTCCGCATTGTCTTCAATTGTAATAATTCGTTCATCTTTTGGAATATAGTCTGATAACGCATTGAGAAATGTTGTCTTACCGGAGCCTGTCCCTCCGCTGACAAAAATGTTATATTTTGATTCCACAAGAATTTTTAAGAAATTTACCGCTTCCTGACTGATACTTCCCCAGTCGATCAGCTGTTTCATTGTAACGGCCTCTTTTGGAAATTTTCGAATCGTCATGATCGGACCGTTTAATGCCACCGGACGCAGTACAACATTTACACGGGAACCGTCCTCCAGTCTCGCATCTACGATGGGAGATGCTTCATTGACATAGCGATTCGCACCTGCCGCAATCTGCTGGATCACATCTTCCAGCTTTGCAACTGACACAAATCTGCGATCTGACTCAAAAATACGCCCCGCTTTTTCCAGAAAAATATGATCCGTCCCATTGATCATGATTTCCGTGATCTCATCATCTTCGATCAAGTCCTGCAGAATATCCAGTTTCCGGAACGCATTAAACAACTCTTTGCTGATCCGTATCTTTTCCTGAAGCGGAATAAACTCTTCTTTTGAAGCCTCCTCCAACACTTCATGAATCAGCTCCTGCAGTTCCTCGTCTTCCATATCGCAGGTCATATCCATCTTTTCAATCACCCGGTCATATAATCGCTCTGTGTTTCTCATATGACAGTACCGCCGTTTCTCGACCTTACCACCTTCTGTACCGTATGCTCCAGGATTTTCTCATGTCCGGTCCGCAAAAGATTCTCCGTATACTGCTGCAGCTTTGCCTTTGCTGCCGGCTCTTCGATCGAAAGCGTATGAACAGAATCACATTTTTCCAGAATCGAAAACAGTCCGTTCACACTGTCTCCCAAATCCAGGATCAACACTTCATAAATACTTTTTTCCACAATCTGCTCAAACAGCTGCAGCCACTCTTCTGCTGTGACCGCCTGCAGATCCTGTACCACCGGAATCGGACGTATATAATCCATGTTTCCAATCTGGCCTGTCATCATGCTGATACGAAGTCCCAGATTTCCGGTCTCCTGTTTTGAATAATACAAGAGATCTCCCAGATTCTGTTCCTGTTCTTTTGAAAAATAATGCTCACCTCCTGCATACTCTTCCAGATTCAGATACAGAACAGGTCCTTTTTCTGCCAGCTCTTTTCCCAGTTCCAACGCATACTTCGTCTTCCCGATCCTGTGTATGGGTGAATAAACACCGATCAGACTTCCCCTTGTCTTTCGGAGCGTCTTTGCCACAGCCCGTTCCTTGTCCACAGAAAGCTCCAGAACCTTTGTCAGAATCTGATCAACTGACTGATACTTATAAAGCTCCTTTTCTTCGTCTGCCAGATACCTCCCTTCTGCTTTTACCAGTACAAATCGCTCTGCTGCCGGAATTTCCAGTCTTTCTTCCTGCGAATATTCCTCTCCGATCAGCAAGATCTGGATTGGCTTTTGTTCTGCGAATTTTTTCAGTGGTTCCAATTTCTGAAACATATGCATCTGAAATCCAAGCTCTTTTCTGCCTCCGATCATCTGCATAAGGTTTCTCGCATAATCTGCCTCCTGATCACAGATTACAAAATTTTTCTGATGCAACCTATCCCTCCTGTTCTGTATGATTCATTCAATCTTTTGGATGAAAATACCGCTGCGAACCGCAGCCTGAATAAAAATAACTGACGATCAGAATCCTCTGATCTCCTGATACAAAAGACCTGTGAAGCAGGTCCGATAAAAACAGCACTCGAATGATCTGCTGTGTGAAATGTATTATAAACGCAGTTTCCCGCCTTGTCCATACGCTTTTCCTAAATTGCAGTTTTTTGTGAAAACCTTACAAACTTTGATACACCAGAATTCCATAAAGCATACAGACTCCAGGAATACCAAGGCTTCCGGATGTCAAAAAGGACAGCCCGTTGATTCCTACCTTCCAGGAATCCTGATCCGGCAGGACGTATTGATTAACAAAATATATCAGGCAGATTCCCATCACTGCCCTCAGAAAAAAGTTTAAAATCACAGCTGCCGCTTTATTTTTCATAACAAAACTACCTCCTGTGGAAACATCTGATATATCTTATTCCCACAGAAGGTAGTTTATGCGCAGTCTATAATTTTATTTTAATCTCCCGGTTTGATCGATGATACTGATGATACCGGACTCCGGCTGCATCCATCATCCGTTTGGATGCCATGACACTCGGGGTGTCCGCATACTTGTCACAATCATAAATGACCTCTTTAATTCCCGACTGAATGATCGCTTTTGCGCACTCATTACACGGAAACAGTGACACATACAGCTTGGCTCCGACCAGGCTTCCGCCGCTGTAATTCAATATGGCATTCAATTCACTGTGTGTGGAATACACATACTTTGTCTCCAGCGGATTTTCGCCTTCCCTCGCCCACGGAAATTCATCATCTGAGCATCCTTTCGGAAATCCATTGTATCCCATGGACAAAATCTTGTTGTCCTGACTCACAATACAGCATCCGACCTGAGTATTCGGATCCTTGGAACGCATCCCGGAAAGCATGGCAACTCCCATAAAATACTCATCCCAGGTCAGATAATCTTCTCTTTTATCTGACATGATTTTCAACTCCTTTATTTTGTGCCGAAAATACGATCTCCCGCATCTCCCAGCCCAGGCACAATGTAGCCATGATCGTTTAAATGGTCATCCAGCGCTCCGATGTACATATCGACATCCGGATGTGCCTCCTGCATCTTCTTGACCCCTTCCGGTGCAGCAAGGATACACATAAAGCGGATATGCTTTACTCCTTTGTCCTTGAGCATCTGGATTGCAGCTGCACTGGATCCGCCTGTTGCCAGCATCGGATCTACTACAAATACTTCTCTCTCACTGCAGTCTGCCGGAAGCTTGCAGTAATATTCTACCGGCTCTAATGTTTCTGGATCACGGTACAGACCGATGTGACCTACTTTTGCGGCCGGAATCAATGATAACATTCCATCTACCATACCAAGTCCCGCTCTTAAGATCGGTACAACTGCCAGTTTTTTTCCTGTCAGCTCTTTTCCCACCATCTCACAGATCGGTGTTTTGATTGTAACATCCTGAAGCTTCAGATCTCTTGTTGCTTCATAACACATCAGACTCGCGATCTCACTGATCACCTCTCTGAATTCTTTTGTTCCGACATCCTCTCTGCGGATATAGCTGATTTTGTGCTGGATCAGCGGATGATCCATAACATGTACTTCTGACATTATTGTCCTCCTTTAGTAAATGAATTTAAAATTTCTGCTAATTTTTCTATCAACAACGTAATCTTCTCATAACACTCTCCATATGCAGTCAAAGGCTGCCCATATGGATCCGGGATCTCTTCTGTTTCTCCCGTAAACTCAGTAAGTGTATATACATTGTCTGTATATTCGTTCGGATATTCAGAAAGTATCTTCTCCTTCTGAGCCTGTGCCATCGTCAGGATCAGGGTCTCCGGATTCAGGTTCTTCTCCGTAAACGGTCTGGAAGTATATCCCTCCAGCGTCATCTGATTGCTCTTTAAAATAGCTTCTGCTTTCTGATTTACCGGCTCTGGAAACAAAACGACCATTCCCTTGGATTCGATCCAATATTCCTGATCTAATGACTGATGCCTGAAAATCTCTGCCGCAACCGGCCCACGACAGGTATCTGTATTGCTGACAAATACGATTTTTCTGTATTTTTGCTCTTTCGTAAGAACTGATGCGGGGATCCTGCAGTGTCCTGCCGCCTTTTCCAGACGGTTCATAATGGCATTGCCGATTCCCTGGATTGCAAATGACTCACTGTAGATTTCTGACACATCCTCCTCGTCAAACTCTCTCAAAATGCGGTACAGATTCCTTGCAATGGTCTTCTCATTTTCACGGGAACCGATATTTTTCACCAGACCATGGGTATAAAACTCAACCGTTTCATTCGTCCCGATAATGCCCACCTGAACACCCTGACGACTCTTCTCATAAGCAAGCTGCCGGATGGCAAACACTTCCTCCTTGAGGCTTCCTTCTACGATCGTCAGCTTTGCTTTCGGCGCATAATGGCGATATTTCATGCCCGGTGCTTTCGGCGCCTGGCTGCTCTCACTGCCCAGAATCGTCTCATCCACGCTTACCACACCAATCACTTCTTCCAGCATATCGGCAGTGATCGCACCTGGTCTTAAGATCATCGGCGGAGAAACTGTCATATCCAGGATCGTAGACTCCAGTCCGATATCTACACTTCCTCCGTCTATGATCATCTCGATCTTCCCGTTCAGATCTTCCCACACATGCTCTGCCGTAGTAGGACTCGGACGTCCGGATGTGTTGGCACTCGGCGCCGATACATATCCGCCTGCCGCAAGGATCAGCTTTCTCGCGATCAGATCACTTGGCATCCTCACAGCAACGGTATCCAGACCGCCTGTCGTGCCATATGGAACCAGAGAACTTTTTTCAAAGATCATCGTCAAAGGTCCCGGCCAGAAATGCTTCGCAAGAAGCTCTGTCTCCGGAGGTACATTCTCCGTAATCTCACTTAAATCTTCCAGATCTGCAATATGAACGATCAGTGGATTATCAGAAGGACGGCCCTTTGCTTCATATGTTTTTTTCGCTGCCTCCTCGTCCAGTGCATTCGCCCCCAATCCGTAAACTGTCTCTGTTGGGAATGCAACAAGTCCTCCTTCTCTGAGAATCTCTCCCGCTTCTCGTATTGCATCTTCGTCTATTTGGTTTTTGTCTATTTTCTTAATTATCGTTTCCATAGCTTTCATTATACCATTTTTCTTATCAGCGCTCAACATATTTCAGGATTCCATTGCCGATTGCCTGGGCAAGCTTCTGCTGATACGCCTCATCGATCAACATCCCTGCCTCCACCGGGCTGCTTAAAAATCCACATTCTACGATCACAATTGGTGACTTTGTATTTTTCAGCATATAGTATGTAGTATTTCCCTTAATCTCTCTGGCATGCTCCTGATCGAAATTTTTCAGCTCTGTCTGCATTACCTCTGCTGCTTTCTTTGCCTCCTTCGAGTGCGCAAAATAAAAAATCTGTGGTCCTCTTACGCTTTCCTGTGGATAACTGTTCTGATGAATGCAGACTGCAAGTGCAGGAGATTCTTTGTCGATCAACTCTACTCTGGCTTTAAGATCTTCCACCTGAGAATCTGCAAGTCCCTCATCCTTTGTACGTGTCATCACCACCGTGATCTGATGTTCCTCCAGATATTTCTTCAATTTTTCTGCGATCTGCAGATTGAGTTCCTTTTCCTGCGCCCCGTTGATCCCGACTTTTCCGGGATCTTTTCCCCCGTGTCCGGAATCAATCACAACCGTCTTTTTCTCTGATATATTTCCGGAGGTCTCAGATGCTTCCTCCCGAATATAATGACTGTGCAGATACTCTCCGGCAAACTGACATCCTGCTGCCGCCGCCAGAAGTACCCCGATCATCAGCAGCAGACGGATCTTTGTCCGCAGTATCCCCAATACCTTTTTGAACCGCAAAAAAACATCCCCTTTCGCATATACTCTGTTTCATGTATATGCGAAAGAAGGATGTTTCATCCACCTGTACGTTTTTTATAAAACGTTTGCTGCCAGATACCCTTCTTCTACTGCACGATTGATATCTGCTGCTCTCTCATTGCAGTCTCCGACAAAGCTCACCTGTACGCCTTTATCTTCCAGTGCCTGTGCGTCAAACAGATTCGGTCTTGCTCCCACTGCGAGTACTACGTAGTCACAAGGAAGAGACACTTTGCCCTCTGCATTTTCTGCTTCCACACTGTTTGCTGTAATGGCTGTTACTTTTGTTCCTGTCAGCAGCTGAACCTGATATTTTTCAAAGCTCTCAAACAATACCGGTCTTACTGTCTTGGATTCTTCTTTTGCGATTTCTTCCATCATCTCTACTACAGAAACCTGACATCCCATCTCTGCAAGAAGCTCTGCTGTCTCTGCTCCGACCAGACCGCCTCCGATCACAACCACACGCCCGCTCGGAAGTTCCTCATGATTCAATACTTTCCATGCATCAAATACATGTGGCATTTTACTTCCCTCGATCGGCGGAATCACATTGTGCGCTCCTGCTGCCACGATCACATTGTCCGGATTCTCTGCCAGGATCATCTCTGCATCTGCTGTTCTTCCAAGACGTAAGTCTACATGCAGCTCTTTCATCTCATTTGTCAGATAGCGGAGTGCACGGTTCATCTCAGATTTTCTCGGAGGAATCGATGCAATGTTGAGCTGACCGCCAAGTGTCGTTTCTTTTTCAAACAGAACAACCTCATGACCTTTTACACTTGCAACTCTCGCTGCTTCCATACCTGCAACTCCACCGCCGATCACAACTACTTTTTTCTTCTCATCGGAAGGAGTGATCGTTCTCTCATACTCATATCCGTTTTCCGCATTGAGTACGCAGCTTAAGAATTTTCGGTTCTGGATCGCATCTGTACATCCCTTATTGCACATCATACAGTGACGGATGCGTCTTCCTTCTCCTGCTTCGAGTTTCTTTACATAATCCGGATCTGCCAGAAGAGAGCGTCCCAGACCCACGATGTCGCAGACACCATTTTCGATCAGTGCTTCTGCGTTCTCCGGTGTGACGATACGTCCCACTGAGGATACCGGAATAGAGACTGCTTCTTTGATCTGTTTGGTATATTTTGACATGAAACAATATGGCTGTGTTCCCATCGCAGGAATCGTATCGTTCATATTTCCTGTATGGTTTGCCTGTCCTACATGAATCATATCCACTCCGGATCTCTCCAGAATTTTTGCAAACTCTACTGCCTCATCGATCATCAGACCGCCTTTTCCGCGCAGTGGGTTTTCTGTTACTACAGGTAATTTATAATCAATACAGATATCCGGTGCCACTTCTCTGATCTTATCCACCACGCGAAGTGCAAAACGAATTCTGTTTTCAAAGCTTCCGCCGTAGGAATCTGTTCTGCGGTTGATCAATGTCGAACAGAATGATCCGATCAGACGGTCTCCGTGTACTTCTATAATATCAACTCCGGCTGACTGTGCACGTTTTACACATTCCCCGATCTTATCCAAAATACTGTTCAACTGCTCTTCCGTCACTTCCTGAATGAAATGTACCATATCATGACGCATTTTTGCACGTCCGCCTTCCATATCCCCTTTGCGGAATAATTCAGCCAGTGCCTCTACATCATACTCCGGATGGAAAATCTGGATTCCCAGTTTACAGTCAAATTCATGAACTGCATCTGCCAGTTTTCTAAATGCTTCGATCTGTCCGTCATGGAACAGCTTCGGTGTCGGTGAGATTGTATTTACAGGAGCAACATCTCCCAATACAATATAGGACACGCCACCTTCTGCCAGTCTCTTATAGAAGTTAAAGCTCTGTTCTACAATTGTGCCGTCTCTGCCTTCATATCCTGTTGTCATCGGCGGAAACATCACTCTGTTTTTCAGCTCGATCTTTCCCACTTTAATTGGTTCTAATAATCTCATAATCAGCCTCTCCTTAACATTTTCTTTCTGCTCAATACATGTTCTACTATACACATCCCCTGTTTTCTTTTATATGTCAATTAAGCTTTCTTCCTATCACTTTCCTGCTGTTTTATGAATTTGATTGAATAATAAAGCGCACTATATTATGATAGAAGCAACAATAAAAAAGGAGTTCTCTTATGCATCTGGAAATTGAAAATATCCACCATCCCCAAATTAAAAATATGAATCTGTCCGTCTATGATGTAGGATACCGTGCTGCCCACCTGCACCCGGAAATTGAGCTGATCCTGGTCTTAAAAGGAGATCCGGCATTCAACATCAACGGCAATACTACGTCCTTTTCTGAAAAAGATATCATCCTGATCAACGCCAACGAGCTTCACGAGATTATTTCGGAGAAAGCGCCGTCCACCCTGCTCTCCCTTCATATTCTTCCACAGTATTTTGAAGGATATTTTCCGCAGATGAGTCATATCAGCTTTCTGGAAAATACACTTTTGAGTAAAAATGAGCGACTGTTCACCTACTCGTTTTGCAAACTTTTAAAGATTTATCTCCTGCAGGCGCCTTATTACCAGCTGGAGTGTGCCGGTCTGATCAACATTATGGTGCATGACATCCTGCAGAGCTGCGCTTACTATGAAATGTATGGAGACAAACTTGCGCTCACTACCAAGAGAAACAGCCAGCTCTCTGAAATCATTGGTTACATTGAGGAACATTCTGCCGAAAGAGTGACTCTGTCTGACCTGGCAAAACACATGCAGCTCTCCGCCTCTTATTTATCACATTTTATTCAGAAAAATCTGCACCGTTCTTTCAGTGAATTTCTGACCTACACCCGGTATCTCAATGCAAAAGCACTGCTGATGAAAGGTGAACTTTCTCTGATTGATATCTGCTACGGCTGCGGATTTTCGGATTACCGCTATATGAATAATGCATTTAAAAAATATACCGGGCAGACTCCGAATGAGTTCAAAAAGAACATGAACAGCGACTCCCTCCCTCATAATAAAAAAGGAACCGTGAAGTCCTACACACCACAGGAAATGCTTGACACCGTCACCCGTTTTATGGAGAACAATCATTTTAATGAACATCAGATTTAGTTTTCTGTCTCTCCTGGAATTGACGCACATATTCCCCTGGTGTGATTCCAAACTCCCTTTTAAATGCCCGAAACAGGTTATTATAGTTTCCAAGTCCACATATTTTATAGATTTCCGTCATAGGATATCCCTTTTCCAGAAGCCGTTTGCACAGATCCAGCTTCGCTTTGACAATATACTGATGAACGGTGATTCCTGTCTGCCGTTTAAATTCTCTGGAAATATGATATTTACTGATAAAAAATTCCTTTTCCAGACGTTCCAGTGAAATTTCTTCGTACAGATGATGTTTGATAAAAATAAAAATGTCATCCAGTGCAAGTCGGGATCGTGTTTTACTTTTTGTGTGAAATTCCACATGAATACAGGCACGTAAAAGCAGCACGATCAGCATTGACAGAATACTGTCCTGAAACAGTGCATGCCCGAAATCTGCCGTTTCTTTTGGAAGAGTCAGAAGCCTTTTCGAAAGATTTTTTATCAGCATACTGATTTCTGATTCTGCCTGAATGACTACAACCTGATATGGAACCACATGAAAGCAGGACTCCAGATCCGTTTGTTCATCAGACAAACGTTTCAGCAGTTCTGCAGAAAACGAAATCTGAAGAAAATGCAGCGGAGTTTTCGACGCCGGATATTCAATTTCTACCGATGTACCCGGATTGACCAGTATGATTTCTTCCGTTGCACAAAAATATGTTTTCTCCCTGCTTCTGCATGTACATTTTCCGGCAGTAATAAAAAACACTGTATAATATGTAGTCGCCGGAAATTTCTTACATTTTGATTGTGTATATTTGTATTCCTTTGCAATATATTCTTTCATGATCACCTCGTTAAAATATATGAAAATCACTGTAAATCCCTATTAAAACTATTCAAAATAAATAGTATATCAATTTTTGATAGTTTTCAAGCAAGAATTGGATATGTTTCCTATTCAGATAAAGATATAATGAACATCGTAAACAAACGAAAACAAAAAGCCACACGATAAGGAGGAAGAATTGTGAGAGCGTTTTCTATGAAAGACAAAATCGGCTACACGCTCGGAGATCTGGGGTGCTGCTGTACAGAACAGTTTCGGGCAATGTTTTTGACCGTATTCTACACGCTCGTACTGAAAGTAAATCCTTTACATGTCGGAACGATTCTGTTGATCACTAAAATCTGGGATGCCATCAATGATCCGATCATCGGCGCTTTGATCGATGCCAGAAAATCTACGAAAGGCGGACGTTTTATTCCATGGATCAAGGCATTTTCCATTCCTATGGCCATTATGTGCGTGATTGGATTCCTGGATGTGAGCAGCTTTGATTATAAATTAAAACTGATCTACATTTTAGTAACCTACGTATTATATGAAGCCCTGTATACATGTGTCAATGTACCGTTTGGTTCTCTGTCCAGCGTTATGACAGATGATGTCAATCACAGAACAGACTTGTCCAGATACAGAAGCCTTGGCGGTACAATCTTTATGACAGTCGTCGTGATTGCAGGTCCTTTGGTTTTATATAAAGACAACAACCCGATTCCTTCCAGATTTACCCTGATGGCACTGATCTGTGCAACAATCGGTGTATTCTGCCTGATGATCACAAGCAGCTGGTGTAAAGAGAGAGTTTCCATCACTGTGGAAAAAAGAGAGAAATTCAACTATTTTGAAGCACTCAAACATATCATTAAAAACAGAGCGCTTCTGGGACTCATTTTCTCCAGCCTTGTAGGTATGATTGCAGCCAGTGTGGTAAACGGACTGAATACTTATTTATTTAAAGATTACTTTGGTAATGTTCAGATCATGGCAGTATCCGGTATGCTCAGTACCGTATATTCCATTATCACTTTTGTCGGAACAAAATTTGTATCTAAAAAATTCGGAAAAAAAGAATGGTGTATGTACGGAGCCGGTTTTGCCGCTATCGTATTCGGAATTTTATTCTTCTTCCCGATCAAGAATCCGATCTTGTTCATTGTTATCAACGGAATCTGCTACCTCGGTGCAAGTGGTTTCCAGGTACTCATCTGGGCTATGGTAAACGATGCGATCGATTACCAGGAACTGACCACCGGCGACAGAAAAGAAGGTATGGTCTATGCAACCTATTCCTTCTTCCGCAAGCTTGCTTCTGCAGTAAGCTCCAGCTTAAGCAGCTTTACCCTGGCTCTGATCGGATATAACGTAAATGAAGCTGTACAGACAGCTGCTGTAAAAGCACATATCTGGAAATCTTATACTGCGATCTATGCGATCGGATATTTGATTGCTGTACTGATCCTGTATTTTGTATATCCGCTTTCCAAGAAAAAGACAGAAGAAATGTTAGAAACACTCGCGAAAAAAAGAGCAAAACAAGGAGAATAATACCATGATTCGTTACACAGAAATTAAAAACAGAAAAAATCATACTCTACGGGCAATGTTAAATCTTCCGGATGGAGTCAGCCATCCTCCGGTCGTACTCAACCTTCACGGATTCGGCGGCAGCTTATCCGGTTATAAATACGCACATACACATCTTGCCCGCGTTCTGGAAGCAAACGGAATCGCCTGTCTTCGCTTTGACTTCTACGGCTGCGGAGAAAGTGACGGAGAATTCGAAGAAATGACCTTCACCGGACTTCTGGAAGATACTCAGGATGTCTATGAATGGCTGAAAGGACAAGATTTTGTAGATACAGATAAGATCATCTTATCCGGACAGAGCATGGGCGGATTTGTCGCTGCTACCGCTGCTCCAAAGTTGAATCCTTACGGACTGATTTTGATGTGCCCGGGTGCCGGAATGTGGAATGGATGTAAAGAAAAAGCAGATTTCTTCAAAAATCAGGGAATGACATTTGCTGATATGGAAGGACTGAAATTCGGTCTTGATTTCAACTATGACCTGGCAACCTACTCTCCTTTTGAGGATGCAAAAGGATATGACGGCAAAGTCCTGATTCTTCGCGGAACAGAAGATAATCTGGTAGATGATAAAACCTGTGAAACATATCTTGAAGGATACAACGGAAACGGAACTTTTGTAAAAATCCCGAAAGGAAATCACAACTTTGCAAGTATCCCTGCCAGAGAGGCCTGTGAAAGCGAAATCCTGAATTTTGTCAAATCGATTCTCTAATTCAACTTTACAGAAAACAACGACGCTGAAATTCCAAAGCGGAATTCCAGCGTCCTTTTTATATTCTTCTATTCACTTTTTAATTGATGTACTGCGAGATCAGATCCCATACTCCCGAATTCTCCCAGCCAAGGCGCCATTCGGCAACACCAGCAAGATCATTCTTTTTGATCAGCTTTAACTTCTCTTCCAGCGACTGACTGTCTTCCAGCCAGATCTTGTATGTTCCTCCGTCTGCATCCCACTGTGCATAATTCTGCCTTGTATCTTCATCCCATGACGCCTGTACACCGGCTTCCTGCACCCGTTTTTCGGCATCCTCCATTCCCAGTGCCGTACTGGTCACTTTATTTGGATAATCTGCCGCTTCTGTACCGGCTTCTGCTGCCAGCTCTTCCTGCGTCTTCGGTGTCTCAAACCACAGTCTTGTATACAGCGGGATCGCATTGATCAGTTTTTCCTTAGGAACAGACTTTAACGCATTCTCTATGCCGTCTTTTACATATCCGTAAGACGCCACAGAACCTGCTTCATAAGAACCCTCCACATGCTCATCATACCCCATGATCACCACATAATCAGCAAATACTGACTGTTCTTCCAGATCATAAAATGTGTTGTAAGGCATCGGAACATAATTGTCTACGGAAAATGCCAGTCCATTCTGATGGCACTTGATGGAAAGTTCTCTCACAAACTGTACATAATCTTCTCCGCACTCTGCAGAAATCAGTTCAAAATCCAGATTGATTCCATCAATCCCAGCCTGCAGAGCTGCTGCTATAACCTGATCGATCAGGTTCGTTCTCCTGGAAGTATGACTTAACACCTCATAAGTCTCATCCGCCGAATTGATTCCCCCATGAAAATCCCTGAGAACAGCCCACACTTCCAAATTGGACTGATGCGCATAATTCACATAATCTGCGTCCGCGATTGAATTCAGATTCCCCTGCGTATCTGCAATATGAAACCAGGTCGGTGCGATCGTCGTCAGACCTTTCGTGGATGCAAGCATATCCTGAATATACCCGTTGGCAGTCGTATTCTCTACATTGTGCCAGGCCATATTAATCTTGTAATCTTTCGATATACCTGTGTACTGTGGTTCTTCAAAGCTGCTGGAAATCGTCTCCTCTTTGATATGTTTCAGCGAATTCGTCTGTACATATCCGATAAATCCATCGCTGGTGCGAACTTTCTTCCAGCCATCCTCATCCTCGATCACAGTCACTTTTTCTGATTTTTTTACCTCTGTCAGGATCGGACTCTTTACTCCACCCTGAAACCGCACTTGTGTATCCCGCTTCATCTCTGCCACAGTCGTCTTTCCGAACTCATTCACGATCATCACACGATTCGGATCTTGATGTTCTTTGCATTCCATATTCGTGTACTTTTTCACAAAGTCCAAAGCAACATATGCCTTATTATCGACTGTCTGCCAGATGACATACTCTTCACTTTTTTGTTCGCTGACTTCTGTATATTCCTTACTTCCTATGTTTGCAACAACACTTCCCTGCGGCAATGTATACAACAGTAAATTCTCATTCGCATCCCAGTAAAAGCGCTTATTCACAAAATCATGCAGAACAGAATATTCAATGTAAGCCTGTCCGTCTATCAGACGGCCTCCTGCCCCATATTCTCCGTTGTCCGCTTTTGCGATCACCTGATTATTCACGATCACTGCGATATCGTCCGTACCTGTCATTCCATAATATTGTTCCAGATTCGCCTTCTTATTCGATGAGCCATATCGCTTCCAGAAAATCAGGCCCCCAACAGCCACTATGATCAATATGATCACCAGTAGCATCCTGATCAGCATATTTCTTCGTCTTCGCCTTGCCCTGCGGCTCTTTTTCCGTCTCTTAGACGGCGGTATGCGATTCGAATCCACCCTTGTATCCTCTGGTCCTCCGGCAATCCTGCGTGGGCGCCTTCTTGTTTTGTTTTGCTGTGTTCCCGCCGTGCTGCGGGTTTTCACAACCCTCTCTTCTCTTTCGTCCATGCGTACCTCCTATACAGAACCATTATAACATACTTTTTTTACCAGTCATTACTAATTTGCCATTTTAAGAAGTATTTTAAACATTCTTCAGAAATATTTTAAATCTTTTTGTCCGACGTAAAAGGGGATCTACGCCTGTTCTTTTGTCTTGATATTTACAAATGAAAGTGATTCAATATATCCTTCTGTATCCAGAATATAGTCCCGCATATAACTTCCTTCTTCCCTTGTCATATGTGCCGCTACAATCTGCATCGGACTGGCCGGGAATCCATCCATACTGATGTATACTCCTTTATTTTCATATTTTTCCAGTTCCTCAAATAATTCCTGATAAGCTGTCTCATCAGATTTCATGTTCTTCTCCTTCCCTCCGTGAGCTCTGATAAATATCCCCGGTAATAACTGACCGCAGAAGGTATGTGACGTACCTTTGAATTATCACGGTACAAAAGATAGCATGAACTCACATTGAATTTACTTTTCTGTCTGATATTGATTTCGTCCCCGATTCGAGAACATTGAATTTCGAATATTTTAATGATAGATATGCTCTTTGATGTCTTGATAAATGAAAAATTCAGCAACTCGTTTCAGATGATCTGATCGTCTCTTTTGTATCCCTCCTTCTTAAATAAGTGATATTTATCCGGAACACTATCTTCTGTACTGCCAATTATAGGGATTGTGTTCCGTCATTTCAATGTGTTTTTTGTTTATAACTACTTCCCTTTTGTTGATAACATGAAAGAATGCAGAAGTCTCACTATTTTCCTTTACATCTTTTTTCTTTTTGTTTATACTAATAGTGAAGAAATATAAGTTATTATTTTCCTACTTAATGACTATATTTTTCAACATTTCAATTCGTAAGGATGTGAGCACATGAAAATCGAAAAACTGAATGAAAATCAAATTCGTTGTACATTGACACATGCTGATTTAGCAGCTCGTCACTTAAAACTGAGTGAACTGGCTTACGGTACGGAAAAAGCAAAATCTCTGTTTCGGGATATGATGCAGCAGGCATCCTTTGATTTTGGATTTGAAGCGGAAGATTTACCTCTGATGATCGAAGCGATTCCTTCATCTGGTGATTCCATCGTTTTGATCATCACAAAAGTAGAAGATCCCGAGGAACTGGATACAAGATTCTCGAAATTTACACAAAGCATGGATTCTGAAGCAAGCCCGACAGAACAGCTGGAAAAGCTGGAGGGCGCAGAAGACTTCCTGAACCTGCTCAATAAAGTAAAAGAAGCGGCAGCCGACATCAAGCCTGCCTCCAAACCACAGGAGGAACCAGCACCGCTCAATGTACGTCTGTTCTCGTTCAACCATATTGATCTGGTCATTCAGGCAGCCCATCTTCTGGCTCCTGCGTACCACGGTTCCAATACACTGTATCGAGACGATGAAGCAGATATGTATATTCTGGCACTGACACCATCGGATCATTCTGCCAATGAATTTAACAAGATCTGCAATATGCTTTCTGAATACGGCAGTCTGGAGAAAGCCTCTGCTTCTGTTCTTGCATTTCTGGAAGAACACTGCGAGGTCGTGATTTCTTCCGATGCGATTCAAAAGCTGTCACAGGTATAAACGCATATAAAAAGAGTGCGGACTTAAGCTTTACTGCCCAGTCCGCACTCTTTTATGTTATAAGTCTTATTTTGCTGCTCTTGCCGCATTGATCTTCTCTACCAGGAGATCTGCATCGATTCCGTGAACCATCGCTGCCTCACCCAGTGTCTCCATCTGTGCAGACGGGCATCCAAGGCAGTGCATTCCGATTTCCATTAAGATCGGCGCGCATTCAGGATATACGGATAATAATTCGCCGATTGTTGTATTCTTTGTAAATGTTTCCATTATGATTCCTCCTTCTATTATTCAATGTTCTTTATTATAATCTCTATTTTTTAAATTATCAACCACCAAAACCGGAAAATACGTTTTAAAATCAACCTTATTTTGCTTGAATTTTCTGAATTGTTTCTTCTGTTTTTACTGCTTTTCGAATACTCAAAAGTCAATATATTTTTCTTTCTTTTTCGACAAACAAGCAATTTCATAATAACCTTACAAAACATCCGTTCTTTTTTTCACAAAAGTAATTCACAAAAAACACCTGTTTGAGTGTGGATAATGTGAATAACTTTTCGGAAATGTCGTGTTTTCCACGTTTTTTCATATTTTGAGTGTGGATAAGTTGAAAACTCCTATTTTTCAAATTTCGACATTTTTTTACATTTTTGTGCATCTTGCCATTTATTTATTTTCCTGTTGACTTTTTTGTTTCTTTCTATCTCATTTTCCCCCGAAAAAACACCGCATTTCAAAGTCAGTCAACTTTAAAATGCGGTCTGAATTTACAGAACTCTTCTGATCGTTATGATATTTGTATAAGTTGCGCTGCAGATTCCAATCCCGTCAGCTTCGTTCATTGCATTTACAATCGTCCCGTCTCCCATGTACAGTCCGACATGCCCGTCATACAAAACAATATCTCCGGGAAGTGCCTGTTCATAGCTGACAGCAACTCCCACATTTTCCATATCCCATGTCGTCCTTGGCAGGCTAATCCCGAAATGTGCATACACAGACTGTACAAATCCAGAGCAATCCGCTCCTTCTGTCAGACTGGTACCGCCCCATACGTACGGATTTCCAATAAACTGACAGGCGTAATCTATGACAGCCTGTCCCGAAGCAGCCTGATTTTGCACAATACTCTGGGCGGAAGCTTCCTGAACCTTCTGTGTTTCCTGCACTATGGTCTGCTCTGGCTTCTTCGCCTCTTCTGCTTCCCTCGTCTCTGCGTAAGAATACGTTGTCCCTATACTGATATACTCCCCGGATACCCAGCCGGCGATCTCCCCTGCCTGCACCGGATACCATCCATCTTTTGGTTCCCCAGTAATTTCATACTCCTGATTCTGCATAATCTGTGTCAGAACCTGTGTCTCTACTCCCTGACCAGCCCTCACATTCAGAACATCAGCTGTTACCGTTGCAACCTCTTTTTCGTATTCCCCTGCATGTGACTTTGCATCTTCTCCCAGGTACAATGTATCTGCCGGAACGAATCCCTGCGCATCTCCTGACTGGATCTTCACCCAGTCTTCTTTATATTCGAGAACTCTGACTGCCGAATCCGGATACAATTTTCCGATCCAGTCACTGTTCTCATCCGGCGCACTTCTTATATAAGTAAATTCTTCACCTGTATTCGAAAACGCCATATTCAAATACTCACCCTCACCTGTCGGTACCAGATATAACTGCAGATTCTCCTTTACTTTCGTTTCATAACAATCTGTTACTACTGTTTCGATTCCTGCAGCCGGCAAAACCGGATATACTTCCGCTTTCTGATCTGCCGCATAAACTGCACTCCCCGGAATCATCATCATTCCTACCAGAGCAGGAATGACTATTTTTTGTTTCATGTGTGCTGCTTTCATATAAAACCTCCTCTGTTTTCTGTCTTTATCTTTTGTAGGAAGTTTTAAATGTTACATAATTATTAAATTTGTTACAGTGTGATTATATCAGTGGTTATACGATGTGTCAACAGTTTTAAAAGGGTTTTTTCTCCTGTATTTCGACATATCACGATATATTATGTCTGTTTATTTTTTATTTATTAACTTTTTTGTAACATTTTATCAAATAAAATATTCTTTTTTCAAAAATCCTATTGACAAACTTTCAAAACTGTATTATAGTCTAAACATAGCAACGATTACTATTATTGTTTTGAAAGGAGAACTCACTTGGCTACTTTGAAATATAGCAGACAGCGAGAGTCCATCAAGAACTATCTGGCATCGACCACTGAGCATCCAACTGCTGATACGGTCTATATGCATGTCAAAGAGGAGTTTCCGAATATCAGTCTTGGAACTGTTTACCGGAATTTAAATCTGCTGACTGATCTCGGTGAGGCAGTCAAGATTACAACTCCTGACGGCGGGGACAGATTTGACGGTGATGTGAGACCTCACAACCACTTTTTCTGCACTTGCTGCAAAAGGGTTCTGGATATCAACATGGATATGCAAAATGTCACAGAGCTAAATGAAATTGCTGCTAAAGATTTTGATGGAATCATTGATTTCTGCACGATGACTTTTTATGGAAAATGCGGAAACTGCATCAAAAAATCTTAAATTTGTCCATAATATGGAAAGTTTTCTGATTCCGTATTATAATATTAACCAAAGGCCGACTCATTCCGGTCAAATTCAATTAAGAAAAGGAGATTTGAACTATGAAAAAATTTGTTTGTACAGTATGTGGTTATGTTCACGAGGGAGACGCTGCACCGGCTGAATGTCCAGTCTGTCATGCACCAGCTGATAAATTCAAAGAGCAGACAGGAGAAAGATCTTGGGCTGCAGAGCACGTTGTAGGTGTTGCTCAGGGCGTAAGCGAAGACATCCTTGCTGACTTAAGAGCAAACTTTGAAGGAGAATGTACAGAAGTTGGTATGTACCTTGCTATGGCAAGAGTTGCTCACAGAGAAGGATATCCGGAAATCGGATTATACTGGGAAAAAGCTGCCTGGGAAGAAGCAGAGCACGCTTCTAAATTCGCTGAATTGTTAGGTGAAGTTGTTACAGACAGCACAAAGAAAAACCTGGAGATGAGAGTTGATGCTGAGAACGGAGCTACAGCTGGTAAATTCGATCTTGCAAAACGTGCAAAAGCTGCTAACCTGGATGCAATCCACGATACAGTACACGAGATGGCAAGAGACGAAGCTCGTCACGGAAAAGCTTTCGAAGGTCTGTTAAAGAGATACTTTGGCTAAGATTTTCCTATCTTAATATAGAACCTTTAAAGAGGCCTGGTCTTGATCAGTGCCTCTTTTTCTTTTCTGGACAGCTGTTTGATGGCATATTCTCTTTTCATTGCCTCTTCTCTTGTCTGAAATTCTTCATAGTAGACCAGTTCCACCGGTCTTCTGGCTTTTGTATACTTGGCTCCCTTCCCGGCATTGTGGCTTGTAATCCGCTTTTTCAGATCATTGGTCCATCCGGTATACAGAGAATCATCTTTGCATTTTAAGATATATGTATAGTTCATTTTGTCACCTCTTATCAATGTCCTCTATTTTACTCCTCTTTTGTGCTCCAAATCAAGCATCGTTATGGAAAATAAAAAGGGATACGAAACATTTTATTTTTCGCACCCCCTGACTGTTATTCCATATATACTGCCGGATCTTTCGCTTCTCCGTCTTTTGTCACCTCGAAATAAAGATTTGGACCTTCTACGCTATAGTATTTTGTCGGTTCACTTAAATATCCTACAGTCTGTCCCTGTGCCACAAAATCCCCAATTGCAAGCGGCACATCTTTGAGCTGCCCGTAAACTGCACTGTAACCGTTTCCCATATCCAGTGTGACTGTCACTCCTGTCTGTGCAGTTTCTTCAATGTTGGTTACGATTCCGTCTGCAGAAGCTCCTATCATTTCTCCGGCTTCTCCTGCGATAATCATTGCAGGATTATACTTGTACTGTTCCAGTGTCTGAAAAAATACCGTCTTATCCATGCTGTATCCAAGAATCACACTTCCACTTGCCGGCCATGCAAGTGTACTGTTTTCATCAAAATAAACTTGTTTTGCCGGTGCTGCTGTCTCTGTCTGTGTCTCTGCGCTTTCATTCGTACCTGTCTCTGATCCATTTTCTGCGGATGTATCTTCTTCGGCCTGCGGCAGAACAATATCATTGGTATTGGTTGTTCTGGTCTCTTCTGTAACGGTGTTGTTTTTTGCAAGCTGGCTTCCCGTTGCTCTTCGGTGATAGCTGTTGTATACAACGGCTCCCACGACAGATACTACAACGACGAAACAGATCACAATCGCAACTGACATTCCTTTACTTTTTAAGGAAGGCTTTTCATTGTTATTCATATTCATCACCTCTGGCTATATTTTTGCCAGAAGCACTGCTGTTTATTCTGGTTTTTCCAAAATTTCTTCGGAGTTTGTGATCGTTGTTCCCTCAAAGAAGAATTCCAGAATCTCTTTATAATTTTGACCGTTTTTCGCCAGTTCATTTGCCGTCCACTGGCTCATCCCAAGTCCGTGCCCTTTTCCCATTGTGGTGATTTTGAGTCCTCCTGATTCTTCCTGTATGGAAAATGCACTGGATGCAAGAGATAACGCATCTCGAAATTCATCTCCGCTGCAGACCGTGTTTCCAATCCGAAATTTGGAAACATATCCTGCAGAATCTTTTTCCTGGATTTCAAAATCTTCGAATTTCAGCGCTTTTTTGGCTTCTGCTTCTCCCTCTGCCGCTTCCAGGAACGACCGGCACTTTTTCTTGATCTCATCATACGAAAACTGATACACATGCATCTCGTCTTCCGCCTTCACATCCTCCAGACATTCTCTTGTCGCAAGATACGGATATGTATCCCCGCCAATCACTTCTTTTCCGCTTCTTGTCTTTCCGTTACTGGATTGATGATACGGAACCCAGGCATAAGAATCCTGATAAAAAAGCACTTGTGTCTCTGTTTCATCCAGCACCTCTCTTAATTTCTTATAATAATTCTCAAAATTTTCAGCTCCCCATTTTTTCTTCAATTCTTCCGGTGTCAGATATGCCTCTTTGAACACAACATCCTGTGCAGCCTGCTGATACAGCATGGTACGAAGTACTACTGCCTGTGCCTTCAGTGCCTCTTTTTCATAGGATGCTGGCATTGTTTTCCCTAAAATTCCCATCATGTATTCTGTCCACGGAACCGTCCTAACAGTCTTCTCACCGTCCTGATCTTCTGTTTCTGCCTGAACACAAGGTTCCTGCGACATTCCCAGTACATCGATTCCGTTTACAAAAACTGTGACTACATAGGGAAGCAATAACAGGATTGTCAAAAACGCTCCCGCTGATTTTAGTTTTTGATGTTTTATCTTCATAAAAAACCTCCATGATGCAGTATATGCACCATGGAGGTCTGATATCCTTTTATTCTTCTGCAGATGGTTTGTCATCTGTTTTCGGTTCTTCTTTTGTCCCGCCATACGTATAGCTGGAAGTCATCTGCTCATGCTCCGTTCTTGACAGTTCTTCCACCCTGCGGTATTCTCCCGGGATGATCTCTTCGTCTACTTTCTTAAACTCTCCGTCTACCGGATCCGCTGTATTCTGATCTTCTGCAGGCGTTTCCTCCTGCTTCGGCGCAGGAGCAGCCGGTGCCTCTTCCGATGTCTGCCGGGGCATCTCAGGTGCCGGCGCGATCGGCGGAGGTGTTGTCATAAACGGTGTTCCCAGATCCGGTTCTTTTCCCGGATTATACGGACGATTCCGCATCACAAACAGACAAATGGATTCATACAGCGGAAGTAATACTCCCAGAACCGCATGTGCAACTGCCATTCCCGGTGTTGTAAATTTCTCATAAATCTGACGGTTTACAAGAATTCGAAGCACACTGTAGACTGCATTGTACACTGTAAAAAATACAATGACGATAACTGTCACGATAATGATTCCTGTCACTGCGCCAAAGCTAAAGCCGCCGTAAGATGAGAAAACCACACCAAATCCAAGCACTACCCATATGACCACATACAGGATACCGGTAACGATGGAAGAAATAAATGGCAGTACGATCAGCCAGATTCCCGGATTCTTGATCTGTTTATTTTTCAGATGTACCGTTCCGCCAAGCTCTCCCTGAAGGTACGTTCTGGCAAATGGTACAAACGCCAGCCATGGATAATCCATTCCTTCTCTTTTTGCCATGTTGTACATTCCGATTCCGCGGAAAATATAGTTTACGACCGCAACGGTCAGTCCAACCAGTAATATGATCAGGTAAAACATCAAAATTCCTGTCAGAATACTTCCTCCCACCTCATGAGTGGACGGAGTATTATAGTAACTAAAGTCCTCATATGGCAATTCACTGTAAAATTCCATAGGCTTCCTCCTATTCTTCGACCGGCTTTACAAACACCTTCTTCAGTTTCCAGATATCATCCACATACTCTTCAATCGTTCTGTCAGAGGTGAATTTTCCACTGCTGGCAGTGTTCATCATCGCCATTTTGGACCATCTGTCCTTATCTTTATATGCTTCTTCTACTTTCTTCTGTGCATCTGCATAGGAACGGAAATCCTTCAGAATAAAGTATGTGTCAGGTCTGTCTGTACACTGTGTGTTCAGAAGTGAGTTATACAGATCTTTGTACATCTCGTGGTTTCCGTTTGCATAGGTTCCATCCATCAGCTGATCTACCACACGCTTGATCTCCCAGTCATTGAAGTAAATCTCTGTCGGATTGTATCCGCCATGATTTTCATAGTTGATAACTTCTTCTGAACTGAGTCCGAAGATAAATGCATTTTCAATGCCGACTTCATCCACAATCTCTACGTTGGCTCCGTCCATCGTACCCAATGTCGGCGCACCGTTGAGCATGAATTTCATATTTCCGGTACCGGAAGCTTCTTTGGAAGCTGTAGAAATCTGCTCACTGACATCTGCTGCCGCAAATAAAAGCTCTGCGTTGGATACACGGTAATCTTCGATAAATACAACTTTTAATTTGCCATTGATGCTTCTGTCATTATTGACTACATCTGCTACGGAGTTGATCAGTTTGATCGTCTCTTTTGCACGTTTATATCCGGCCGCTGCTTTTGCTCCGAAAATAAAGGTTCTCGGATAGAAGCTCACCTCCGGATGTTCTTTGATCTGATTGTACAGATACATTACATGCATGATATTTAACAACTGACGTTTGTACTCATGAAGACGTTTTACCTGTACATCAAAAATTGAATTCGGATCTACTTCAATTCCGTTGTGTTTTTTGATATACGCTGCCAAACGGACTTTGTTGCGGTATTTGATCTCCATGAACTCTTTTCTCGCCTGCTCATCATCTACATAGGCTTTCAGCTTTCCGATCTGGGCAAGATCAGTGATCCAGCCGTCTCCGATCTTATTCGTGATCCAGTCTGCAAGCAGCTGATTTCCGTGAAGCAAAAATCTTCTCTGCGTGATTCCATTCGTCTTGTTATTAAATTTCTCCGGCATCATCTCATAGAAGTCTTTTAACTCTTGGTGTTTGAGGATCTCCGTATGGAGCTTTGCAACACCATTGACAGAATATCCTGCAATGATCGCCATATGTGCCATTCTTACCTGACCATCATAGAGAATTGCCATCTTGCGTACCTTCTCTTCATTTCCAGGATATTTTGCACGCACCTCAATCAGGAATCTTCTGTCAATCTCCTGTACGATCTGATAAATACGCGGAAGCAGTCTGGAGAACAGATCAATCGGCCATTTTTCCAAAGCTTCTGACATAATCGTATGGTTCGTATATGCACAGGTCTTTGTTGTCACATCCCATGCTTCCTCCCATGTGAGCCCTTCCTGATCGATGAGAAGACGCATCAGCTCCGGCACTGCCACGGTCGGGTGGGTATCATTCATCTGAATCGCTACCTTTTCGTAGAGTTTACGCACATCACTGTGTTTCTTTTTATACTTTTCAAGCATTGTCTGCAAGCTTGCGGAAATAAAGAAATACTGCTGTTTCAGACGAAGCTCTTTTCCTGCATAGTGATTGTCATTCGGATACAATACATCTACGATCAGTTTTGCAAGATTCTCCTGCTCTACGGATTTGTGATAATCTCCTCTGTCAAATGCGTCCAGCTGGAAATCTGTGATCGCCTTTGCATCCCACACACGCAGTGTATTGACTACGTGATTACCGTATCCCACGATCGGCATATCATATGGGATTGCAAGTACGGATTCATAATTTTCCTGTACAAAGATATCTTTTCCTGTCTCCGGATCTTTGTCAAAATGTACATTTCCCCCGAAGCGCACTTCTTTTGCATATTCCTCGCGGCGCAGCTCAAACGGATTTCCTTCTTTGAGCCAGTTATCAGGTGTCTCCACCTGATAACCATTTTCTATTTTCTGCTTAAACATTCCATAGCGGTAACGGATTCCACATCCGTATGCCGGATAATTCAAAGTGGACAATGAATCCAGAAAACATGCTGCAAGTCTTCCGAGTCCTCCGTTTCCAAGTGCTGCGTCCGGCTCTTCATCCTCAACAACGTTCAGATCGATGTCCATCTCTTCCAGTGCTTCTTTGACCTCTTTGTATGCTGTCATATTGATCAGGTTATTGCCAAGCGCACGTCCCATCAGAAACTCCATGGACATATAGTAGACGGCCTTTGCATCTGCTTCATCATAAGCCTTCTGCGTAGCGATCCAGTCATCCATAATAATATCTTTTACGGCATAGGAAACTGCCTGAAATATCTGCTGTGGAGATGCTTCAGCAATATTTTTCCGATACAGAGTCCTTACATTTTCCCTGACTGCCTCTTTAAATGTTTCCTTTTCAAAACGTTTGCTGTACATGTCGATTATCTCCCTTCTTTTTCGACTCCCATGAAAACAGCTTCTCCATTAATCTTCCATTCTTTTACGAATCCGGCCGGCTCTGCTTTTTCTGCAGAAACTGCCAGAACCTCAGAACAGATCTGTGTACCGTTCGCTGCGAAGACTGCCTCTGCCTTTTCGCTTCCTTTGTAGGTCACTTTGATCTTATCCATCACTTCAAATCCGGCTTCTTTTCTCATTGTCTGGATCTTACTGATGATCTCTCTTACAAATCCTTCCTCCAGAAGCTCTTCTGTCAGATTTGTATCCAGAACAACTGTGATTCCATTGTCATTTTCAGAAACATATCCTTCAATCTGTGCAGTATCGATCAACAAATCTTCTTTGAACAGTGTTACTTCCTGTCCGTTAATATCCAGTTTCAGAGAACCTGTTTCGTTAATCTCATCCATTGCTGCATTGCCATCGAGCTGGTCTAACGCAGCTTTGATTCCACCCAACATTTTACCATATTTTGGTCCGACTGTCTTTAACTGTGGTTTAAAACTATAAGAAGTAAAGTCTCTTACATCATCTGTAAATTTTACATTTTTTACATTCAGCTCATCTGCCACGATCTCCTGATAAAATTCCGGCAGATCGAATCCTGCTTTCACGAACATCTGTCCGATCGGCTGACGGTTTTTGATGTTGGATGCGTTACGGCATGCACGGCCCATGACAACCAGTTTTAATACATTGTCCATATCTGCTTCCAGTTTTTCATCGATCAGTTCGTTCTGAACCTCCGGATAATCACAAAGGTGGATACTTTCCGGAGCGGATGCATCAACACTCTTCACCAGGTTCTGGTAGATTTCTTCTGTCATGAACGGGATCATCGGCGCAGCAACTTTCGATACTGTCACAAGCGCAGTGTACAATGTCATGTACGCATTGATCTTATCCTGTTCCATTCCTTTTGCCCAGAAACGCTCACGGCTTCTTCTGACATACCAGTTACTCATGTCATCCACGAAATCCTGCAGTGCTCTTGCACTTTCCGGAATTCTGTAGTTTGCCAGATGCTCATCCACTGTTTTTGTCAGTGTATTCAGTTTGGACAGAAGCCATTTATCCATGACTCCTAATTTATCATATTCCAGTGTATATTTTGTTGCGTCAAATCCATCAATATTTGCATACAGTACGAAGAATGCGTATGTGTTCCACAGAGTTCCCATGAATTTACGCTGTCCTTCTACAACTGCTTTTCCGTGGAAACGGTTTGGAAGCCATGGTGCACTGTTGCTGTAGAAGTACCAGCGGATCGCATCTGCTCCGTATGTCTCCAGTGCGTCAAATGGATCGACCGCGTTTCCTTTGGACTTACTCATCTTCTGTCCGTTCTCATCCTGCACATGTCCAAGAACGATAACATTCTTGTATGGCGCTTTGTTAAACAGCAATGTAGAAATCGCAAGCAGAGAGTAGAACCATCCTCTTGTCTGGTCTACCGCCTCGGAAATAAAGTCTGCCGGGAACTGCTGTTTGAACAAATCTTCGTTCTCAAACGGATAGTGGTGCTGTGCAAACGGCATGGAACCACTGTCAAACCAGCAGTCAATCACTTCCGGTACACGGTGCATCTGTTTTCCACACTCTGGACAAGTAATCGTCACATCGTCGATATATGGACGGTGCAGTTCGATATCATCCGGACAGTTATCAGACATCTCTTTTAATTCTGCAATGCTTCCAATAGAGTGCATATGTCCGCATTCACACTCCCAGATATTCAGCGGTGTTCCCCAGTAACGGTTACGGCTGATTCCCCAGTCCTGAACGTTTTCAAGCCAGTCTCCGAAACGTCCTTTTCCGATGTTTTCCGGAATCCAGTTGATTGTGTTGTTGTTTGCAATCAGATCTTCTTTTACAGCCGTCATCTTGATGAACCAGGACTCACGTGCGTAGTAGATCAGCGGAGTATCACATCTCCAGCAGTGCGGATAGCTGTGCTCAAATTTCGGAGCGTCAAAGAGAAGTCCTCTCTCATCCAGATCTTTGAGTACCATCGGATCTGCCTTTTTCACAAATACTCCTGCAAACGGAGTCTCTGCTGCCATATCCCCTTTTTCATCTACAAGCTGTACAAACGGGAGTTCATAATTTCTTCCGACATTTGCATCGTCCTCACCAAATGCAGGCGCAATATGAACGACTCCGGTACCGTCTGTCAATGTAACGTAGTTATCACATGTCACATAAAATGCTTTTTTATGCTGTTTCTCTGCACTGTCAGCTGCACACTGGTACAATGGCTCATACTCTTTGTATTCCAGATCTTTTCCTACATATGTCTCCAGAACCTCATAAGCCGGTGTTCCTTCTTCTGCAAGCTTTCCAAGAACCGTATTAAGAAGTGCCTCTGCCATGTAATATACATAACCGTCTGCTGCTTTTACTTTTACATAAGTCTCACTTGGATTTACACAAAGTGCAAGGTTTGACGGCAGTGTCCAAGGTGTTGTTGTCCATGCCAGAATGTATGCGTCTTCGTTTTTTACCTTAAATCTTACGATTGCAGAACGCTCTTTCACATCCTTGTATCCCTGTGCCACTTCCTGCGCAGACAACGGAGTTCCGCAGCGAGGGCAGTAAGGTACAATCTTAAATCCTTTGTAGAGGAGCTTTTTGTCCCAGATCTGTTTCAATGCCCACCACTCGGATTCGATGAAATTGTTGTCGTATGTTACATAAGGATGCTCCATATCTGCCCAGAATCCAACCGTGCTGGAGAAATCCTCCCACATTCCTTTGTATTTCCATACGCTCTCTTTACATTTGTCGATAAACGGCTCCAGTCCGTATCCTTCAATCTGATCTTTTCCGTCCAGACCAAGCAGCTTTTCTACTTCCAGCTCTACCGGCAGACCATGGGTATCCCATCCTGCTTTACGAGGAACCTTGTATCCCTTCATTGTGCGGTATCTCGGGATCATATCTTTGATAACACGTGTCAGAACGTGACCGATATGCGGTTTTCCGTTTGCTGTCGGAGGTCCGTCGTAAAAGGTGTACTCCGGACATCCTTCTTTTTCCTCCATACTTTTCTGGAAGATATCATGCTCTTTCCAGAATGCTTCAACTTCTTTTTCACGTCCTACGAAATTCATATCCGTGGAAACTTTCTTGTACATAGCGCTTTTCCTTTCTCTTTCATCATGATAAAGTTACTGTTTATGCTGCACAGGAACTGATGCTGTCTTTCTGTTATAAAAAAAGACCTCCATCCTGTAATAGGACGAAAGTCTGTAACCTTTACGTTAACCACCTGTTACAACATACTTAGATATCAGATGCAATATCCGTTATATGCGTTCCTTTAACGGCGGAACCCCGTCAGCCTTTACTTCTTTACGGTTCAAGGACTGCAGCTCGAAAGTGATCTTCGGAAAACTCTTACTGATGCCGGACTCACACCACCGCCGGCTCGCTGAAACGTTCAGAAAAATCCTACTCTCTTTGTCATCGCTTTTTTTTATTAAAATACAAAATTATTATAAGAAGAAACTTGGGAATAGTCAAGGGGTTCTGAAGGAAAGGCTTTGATTTCCTCGTGATTATGCAAATTGACTTGTATAAAGCGCTTGATACTTTTCACCCTTTTGCATCAATTCCTCATGGGTTCCAATTTCTTTGATATCACCATCTTCCATATAAAGAATGACATCTGCATCTCGAATGGTAGATAACCGATGTGCAATTACAAAACTGGTTCGCCCTCTCATCAACTCTTCCATTGCTTTTTGTATTTTTACTTCCGTATGCGTATCTACATTGCTGGTAGCTTCATCCAGGATCATAATTTCCGGATCCGATGCAAGGGCTCTTGCAATCGTCAAAAGCTGACGTTCACCCTGGGAAATATTTTCCGCTCCATGCTCCAAAATCATATCATATCCTCCGGGAAGAGTTTTTATAAAGCTATGAGCACACGCCGACTTTGCACTGGATATCACAGTTTCCCGCTGCATGTTCTCCTCTGCATAACCAATATTTTCCGCAATTGTTCCCTCAAACAGCCAGGTATCCTGCAGAACCATTCCAAATCGACTTCTCAATTCTTTTCTGGACATTTCTCGAATATCCACTCCATCTACCAGAATTTTTCCGCTATTAATTTCATAAAATCGCATCAACAAGTTGATCAGTGTTGTTTTTCCTGCTCCGGTCGGCCCAACAATCGCAACCTTTTGTCCTGGTTTTATCGTCACATCAATTCCTTTCATTAACAAAGAATCCGGTGTATAGCCGAATGCGACATTTTGGAAGGAAACACTCCCTTTACAGTTTTGTGGTATCACGCAATGGTTTGATTCCGGAATTTCTTCTTCAGCATCCAATAATGCAAAAATTCGCTTTCCTGCTGCAGCTGCTGCTCCAAAACTGCCAGCCATTCCTGCAATGGAAGAAAACGGTTCTGCAAACTTTCTTGTATATTCCAGCATGGCCTGCACATTTCCAATTGCAATTCGCCCTGCAATTGCACCGATACACCCCAGACCCGCACAAAGCACATACCCGACGTCATTGACAACCGTGGTAATTGGCGTAACCGCTCCTGCCGTTGTTTCTGCCTTGAATGCACTTTGACAAAGCTGCTCATTTAACTCTTCAAAAGCCGCCTGCGCTCGTTTTTGATAATGAAACGTTTGTACAACCTGGTGTCCATGATATATCTCCTCAATGTATCCATTTAATGTTCCCAGCAACTGTTGTTGACGGTTATAATAAGTTCCACTTAATTTCATCATTTTAGCCGCACTCAGCAATGACAGCGGCACTAAAATGATCGGAATCACGGACAATTTTGGACTAATAGACACCATCATCAAGAAAATCCCTGCTGCAGTCACTGCCTGCGTCACAATTGCCGTCAAATTTTGGCTCATTGTATTATTAATGGTATCCACATCATTTGTAATCACACTTAAAATATCTCCATGCGTATGTGTGTCATAATACTCTAATTTCAATCGATGCATTTTATCGTCAATATCCTGCCGCAGCGTTTCCATAACCCCTGCTGTAATTTTAGCCATTCCAAATCCTTGTAACAGTGAAAAAATTTGCGAAATAAAATACAGTCCGATCAATATCAATAGCAGTGTTCCTATCGTTTTCCAATAAAATCTACCATCCTGAATACTTGCAAATAATGTTGTTGTAATTTCTCCGATTACAAACGGCGCCAATACCATAAAGATGGTACTGATTCCTGCAAAAACCAAAACCATACAAAGCCGCAGACGATATTTTTTCAAATAACCAAGCAAGCGCCTAAAGACATGCTGATTGTTCATCCTTCCCGTTCTCCTCTCCCAATTGTATACTCGCGATTTCCCGATACAACGTACAAGTTTGCAGCAGCTCTTTGTGTGTTCCCTGCCCCACAATACGCCCGTCATCAATGACCAGAATCCGATCTGCATCCATAATCGTACTAATGCGTTGTGCAACGATAATGACCGTTGCTTCTCCCATTGCCTCTCTCAAATTTTGCCGCAGTTGTCTTTCTGTTTTCATATCCAAAGCAGAAAAGCTGTCATCAAACACATAGATTTCCGGCTGCTTCATGACCGCTCTTGCAATTGCCATTCGCTGTCTTTGCCCTCCGGAAAAATTAGTTCCTCCCTGTGCAACATGTGCATGATATTGCTGCGGTTTCTTCTGAATAAATTCTGCCGCACATGCAATTTCAGCGGCCCGATTCCACTCCTCTGCTGTACCATGTTCCTTCCCAAAATTGAGATTTGACCCAATATCGCCTGAAAACAATACATTTTTCTGTGGTACATATCCAATTAGTGCTCTTAAATCCTGCAGTCGGTATTCCCTCGCATCGATTCCATCAATTAAGACTTCTCCTGCGGTTGGATCGTACAATCTGGGAATCAATTTTAAAATACTGGACTTTCCTCGTCCCGTACCACCAATAATCGCAGTTACTTCTCCTGGTTTTGATTCAAAACTAATTCCTTTTAATACTTCCTCCTCCGCATCTGGATAAGAAAATGTTACATTTCGAAACTCTACCGTGGCACGTAATAGACGATTTTCAACCAAAGCTTTTCCATCAACAATCCTGCTTTCCGTTTGCAATACCTCTGCGACTCTTCCGGCACATGCATATGTGGTAGGAAACATCATCGCCACCATTGCAAATAACATCACAGCCATCAACACCATGCTGATATACTGGCTGTTCGCTACTAAAAAGCCAACCTCCATTGTTCCGCTTTCTACATAGCCCGCTCCCATCCCAAGCACAGCCACTGTTGTCATCCCAAATACTACATTGATCGTCGGCAAAAGCCAACTTGTGATCTTTCCTGTAGTCATTGCCGTATTGGCATAGTCCTGATTTGCCACATGAAATCTCTCACTCTCTTTTTGCTGTTTGTTAAATGCCCGAATTACTCGCACACCCTCCAAAGATTCCAAAAACAGACCATTGATCTGATCTAATTTCTTTCGAAGTTTTACAGAATATTTTGAAGCAAATATAACAATCACTCCAAGACCTAACAACAATACTGGAATTGCTACAACCAGGATAATGCTTACCTTTCCTCCCGTTCCAGCAGAAAACACCAGCCCTGCAATTGCCATCATAGGCGCTAAAATCCCAATACGAAGCAGCATCGTCAAAAAATTTTGTATATTAGTAATATCTGAAGTACTTCGTGTCACAAGACTGGCTGTTCCAAATTGATCCAATTCAGCAGAAGAAAAACTCTGGACTTTTGTAAATACCTCTGCCCTCAGTTTTGCTGCAAATTCTGTAGAAATCCGCGAAGCAATTTTCACAGATACAAAATTCAAAATACAGGCAAATACACAAATTCCACACATCAGTGCCATAAATATCAAAATACTTCGGTGTTCCTGTTTTGCTACCCCTTTATTGATCATCTGTGCCAAAAGAGATGGAAGGAGCATTTCCCCTACTGAAGAGAAGAAAATAAAGACTGCCAGTATTCCAATTTGTTTTTTTTGTAATGTTACTTTCGAAAAAATTGTCTTCATAACCGTCTCCTTCTAATTGACCAGTTGAATCTTAGATAAACGGAAGAATAATGCTCCCAATGCATATTTTTGTAAACTAAGATATTCTTCAGGTGTCACCATTCCCCCATAATTTAGCACTTCCATGGCACCACTCGCTCCCTGAATAAAAATTCCAGAAGACGTAAATCCATTTTTTAAATAAAATTTTCTTCTGGCAATTCTCTGCTCTTTATTCTCCGCCTCGTCTTCCAGACGTTCAATTAGTAAAACAACTTTTTTCCCGCTAAATCTTTGGCAGATATCCTGCAACATCCGGCTTCCCGTCCCCCGACTCCTGGTTTTTGCAGATACTGCCAGATAATCTACCATAATCATATTCTTAAAAGGAATCACAACAATAAATCCTTGTACTGCATTGTTTACGGTTTCTACAAAAATTTGTACTTTTCCACATTTTACAGAATGTTGCAAAACCCAAAATGGTTTCCGTTCTTTTTGAGGAAATGCCTCTATATAAATGTTACGGATTTCCTGCCACTGATTTTTTTCTACGCTTGAAGCTATCATGCTTTTACTCCTTTTCCTTGTTTTTTTCTTTTGCATGAAGTATCATAATATGTACAGTAACTGTACAGTCAAGAGGTGATTCTATGAAAAATAAAAAATATTTGTTTTCATCTGGAGAATTTGCCAGATTAAATGGGATTAACAAACGTACGCTCCATTATTACAATGATATTGGCTTATTCTGTCCGGAAGTCATTGGAGAGAATGGATATCATTATTACACCTGTTTTCAAACCGTACAGCTGGAGTTAATTCTTACCTTACGGCGAATTGGATTGTCGATTGATGATATCAAATCCTACGTCAATCACTCTTCTGAAGTACCCTTCCACGAAATTCTGGATAACAAAAAAAAGCTGATCGATCATTCGATCAACCAACTGTTAGCAGCAAAATCATTTTTACAGCAAAAATCAGATAAACTGAAATTAAGCCTAACGGCAGAGCATGGAAAAATAGAAGAAATCCAACTCCCTGCTCAACGTATTCTACACTCTTCCCCTATTACAGGCAATTATGATGATCATGATTTTTTAATTGCTGCTGAATTTTCGCTTCGTCTGAAAAAAACATTCGGACTTTATGATAATTTTGGCAGCCGTATATCTGCTCAGTCTATTTTAGATGGGAAATTTCATCAATATGATGCTTTTTTTGCATATGGCCATGCGGATGTAAAAGATTACGATGAAATACGTCCCGCCGGAAACTATCTTCAAACATTTTGTATCGGCGATTGGGACAAACTGCAAGAAGTGTATCAGTCTATCCTTTCTTATACAGAAAAACATCATTACACTTTATACGGGTATTTTTATGAAGAAGGCTTAAACGAACTATCCATTCGCAAAGAGGCCGATTATATTACGATGATTACAGTTGCTTATCAAAAATAACACATATTTCTTTTTAGGAGTGATCAAACATTGACGTTACAACAATTAAGATACATTGTCACAATTGCAGAAACTGGAAACATTACAGAAGCCGCAAGACGACTTTTTGTTTCACAGCCAAACTTAACAAATTCTGTTCACGACTTAGAAACAGAATTTCAACTTACTATTTTTAATCGAACAAACAAGGGTGTTACCCTTTCCTCTGATGGAGAAACCTTTCTTTCCTATGCAAGACAAATTTTGGAACAGGTATCTCTTTTAGAAGAAAAATATTTAAACGTACAGGAGCGAAAACCTAAATTTTCGGTTTCTTGTCAACATTATTCCTTTGCTGTCAATGCTTTTGTAGATGTGATCAAGGAATTCGATGCAAATTACTATGATTTTACATTAAGGGAAACTCAGACATACGAGATTATCGAAGACGTCAGCCGATTAAAAAGCGAATTAGGAATCCTCTATATCTCTTCCAAAAACGAAGAAATCATTATGAAATTACTCCGACAACATCAGTTAATATTTGAAGAATTATTTACTGCTACTCCACATGTTTTTATTAGCAGCACTCACCCGTTGGCAGACAGATCCGTACTCTCCCTCGAAGATTTGGAGGAATACCCTTATCTTTCATTTGAACAGGGTGATTATAATTCTTTTTACTTTTCGGAAGAAATTTTAAGCACTTTAGATCGAAAAAAGAACATTAAAGTTCGTGACAGGGCAACATTATTTAATCTCGCAGTCGGATTAAATGGATATACTGTCAGCTCAGGGATTATCAGTAAAGAACTCAACGGGGAAAATATTATCGCCAGACCTCTTCTCGTAGATGAATATATGAAAATAGGCGTAATTAAACAGAAACAATTACCACTAAGCAGATATGGAACCAGCTATCTGAATGCTTTAAAACAACATGTATCACAATAGAATCAAAAAAATAAGAGGGATTCCCTCCCTCTTACTTTTTGATTCTATCCTTTTTATAAAAAGTCATTGCAAGACACTAATAAATCAATTTTATCCCATTGAACCTTTTCATCAATGCAATTTCCTTCTTCTACAGAAGCAAATCCACACTGTGGCGACAATGCTATATTTTCTCCTACTATTTCTTTTGCCTCTAAGAACCTTTGTTTTATCTCTTCCTGTGTTTCTAAACGAGCGTTTTTCGTGGAAATCAATCCTACAACAAACGTTGCTTTACTTCCATTTAAAATTTTCCACGGTTCAAAACCTCCCGAACGTTCATCATCATATTCTACAAAAAATCCATCATATGGAATCTTGCTGATGATTGGTGCTACAGAATCATACAATCCTGAAAACAACGGATGTCCTTTAAAGTTTCCCTTACAGAAATGCGTTGCAACTACCATATCTTTCGGCTTGTTTTCCAATGCCTTACAAGAAACTTTCAAAAACCATTGTAAAATTTCATTCTTTTGATATCCAAGTTGATTCACCTTTGCAACAAAAGTTTCATCAATCATGTATGTCCACGATGTATCATCAATCTGTAAATAGCGACATCCATGTGCATAGAGATCTTCAATTGCCTGCTGATATGCAAGTGCAATATCTTCAATCAATGCTTCCACGTCCGTTCCATAGTAAGGAGTCTCTTTGATTCCTAATTGTAAAAAATGATCTACCAGAATCATATTCGGACCAGAAATACATTTTTTGGCCGTTACACCTGGATATTTTTTTACTAATTCATACAAATAATCCCATGCCTCTATTTCTGCATGCTGCTTTTTCGAATCATAAGAAATTTTTCCAATAACTGTTCCTAATTCGATTTGATTTACTACCCCATGGTGTTCTTTTTCCAAATGTTTTGTAGTAAAACCATCAAATTCTTTCAGCCAATCCAAGTGCCACCATCTTCTTCGAAACTCTCCATCTGTAACAACCTTCAATCCATGTGCAACTTCCTGATCTACCAGTTTTGCAATTTCCTGATCTTCAATCACTCGAAGCTCCTCTAACTTTATTTCCTCTTTTTTGTAACGTTCTCTTGCCTCTTTTATCACCTGCGGACGTAAAAACGAACCCACAATATCGTATTTTACATTTAACATACTTAATTTCTCTCCCGTCTTTTAAGATACATCTATTATACATTTCTCATAAATCCATGTAAAATATGAGAAAACAACGGTTTGTCATAGGAAAAAATTATGGAAAAGAAGAAAGAAATAAAAAAACAACACCTAACGGTGCTGCTCTCTCATTCCATCTATATATCCTGTACCTTCAAAACTGCATACAAAGAATCATCCTTTTTCCTATCACCTTGCTTGGTTATGCCCTCGACCTATTAGTAACAGTCAGCTCCA
>OGUR01000152.1_pt1 | contig 49942 bp, 58 predicted proteins | sample 1574711 | NCBI WGS metagenome assembly OGUR01 (sample SAMEA2582152, study PRJEB24529) | metagenome | biome: Human gut stool | place: China | collected 2011
TATCTTCTATATATTATAGAATAACACTTTTTTTAGAATAATTCAATATAAAGCAACAAAAATAGTATTAATTAATACTAAAAATATTTTTATTTTAATCTTTTTCCAGAAATGATACTTTTTTGTAGATTCAATTAATCAAAATTTATTTCTATTAATTTTACTCTTTTTATTATGATTTAATATTTTCTACTATTTTTCTATATACTCTATTTTCTAAATCTCTACCAAACTTCTCTAAATCTTTCATAGTATCCTTAGTTACATTTCCTTGAACAACAAAGAATGGTGAATTAAAGTTGACTGATGATGTTGGAGACACACTTCTTGAACGAGAATTTGAAGAAGGATTATAATTAGGCATAGCAAATTTACTTAAATCTAATTCATCTAATATGTCGTTAATATCTTCTAATGTATCTTTACCTTCTTTTAGCTTATCGAGCCATTCCTGCTTAGTGACAGAACCCATCGCCAACATACCATCTTCATATTTATTTATGTATTCAATAATAGCATCTTGAAGTTTCTTAACCTCTCCATCAAGACCTACAAATTTACCACTTGAAATTGCTTCATTAATTAAATCAACTAAATTTTCATCTGAGTATTTTTTCTCTAACTCTTCTTTTAATTTATCTGCTTCTTCTTGTAGTCTGTCAGACTCCTTATCATACATATCATTGACTTGGTCGTCCACATGGTCTTGTACTAAATCCTGTAATTTCTTCTGTTCTTCTTTTAATTGTTTTTGTAAATCTTTAAGTTTCTTCTGACCACTTAAAGAACTATCTCTTTCAGCTATTGCTATTTGCTTTTCTAAATCACTTATTACATCTTGTTGTTCTTCATAATCATCTTGATATTTAGCTTCTTTTCTTGAGTCATTGTAAGCATCTTGTTGCTTTTTAAGAGAATCAATTTTAGCTTTAGTTTCCTTGTCTATTTCTTTAAGTCTCTCTTCAAGTTCTTTTTTATACATGTCTCTAATTTTCTCTTGTAGACTTTGAGCTTCTTTGAGTTGGTCTTTATAAGCATCTTGAATTTCTTTATTTAATGCTTCAATTTCTTTCTTAGATTCAGCAATTTCCTTATTAGCATCAGGTATTTTATTTATTAATAAATCCAAATATCCCTCTGCTGCATCTTCCATTCTTTTAAATTCTTCATCAGTCATGTTCTTTTTAAGTTGATTTTTATGTTGAATGAAGTTAGTTATATCGCCATTATCTCTAAATGTAAATCCATAGCCTTGTAGCTTTTGTTGTAGCTCTTTTTGTGTTTCTTGAAGATATGCTGTTGTTTCAGATAATTCTTTAGCCTTCTTGGCCATTAACTCTTTTTTCTTTTCTAACAACTCTATCTGCTCATCACCTGTAGCATTTTTAAGTAATACATCTATCATTGCTATTTCATTATTTACTTGCTCTACATCTTTATACATAGAAGTCCATGTGGAATTCTTATTAAGTTTCCACATTTCTTCTTGTGCTTTCCTTAATTCCTCATTGTGTTCTTTAATTTTATTATTGTATTCTTCCCATTCTTGCTCACATTTAGGCAGTTCTGTAAATGTAACTTTAATATATTCTTCAAGGACTTTCTTAGTTTCTTCCAACTCTTTTTTTCTGGATTCATCTTTTTTATTTTCTTTGTCACCAGACTTTGAATTTAATTTGTCTAATTCTTTTTCTATTGATATTAACTTTTCTTCATAGTTAGTTAGATTTCCAGTATCATCAAACTTAAAGCCCATTTTCTTTTCTTTTAATCTATTTTTAAGTCTGTTACTTTCAGCTTTATATCCATCTTGTTGTTGTTTTATTAAATCTTTTTGTTGAGCAAATAATTTATTTTGCTCTTGTAAGTATTTAATCTTCTCATCACCTGTAGCATGTTCCATTTTTTTGTCTAATAGAGCTATTTCATTTGTTACTGCTGATATAGCATTTTCTAACTCTTTAAATAATTCTATGCTATATTTTACAGATGAGTCTATTGTGTCATTGTTTATTGTAACTTTAGGTTTGATTACTTTAAAAGCCGATGTGGCTCTTGATACTGCTCTTGAGAATAAGGATGGTTTTGTTACAGGAGTTTCATCACTTATTGGTGCTGGTTCTGATGTTCTAGGTTGGGCTAATAGATTAGCTGGAATTGGAGTTCCATTAGTAACAGAGGTACGTTCAGTTTTATTGGTCTTATCTGAACTATTTCCTCCACCTCCACCACCCGAACTATTAGTCACTTTATTAGTTACAAATGTAGTGGTGAATGTTTTTCCTGCATAGTTTGATTTAAATGACTCTATTTTCCTAATAAGCCCTGATATGTTCTTTGCGGCAGTTGAGGTTAATGCACTAAATGTAGTCTTTATAGTTTTACCGCCATATCGGCTAACATAACTTTGTACTTTGGCTAATAATCCTGATACATTCTTTGCCCCTTGTGCAGTTTCTGTTCTAAATACAAGTGTAGATACCTTTAAAGCTAAATATTGTTTTACTCTAGCTATAAGACCTGATATATTTTTTGCACCTTGAGAAGTTTCTGCATTAAGATTTATATTATAGTTATTTTGACCAAACTCTTCGGCTTGTTGTCTTAATGATGCTATTTTACTTGCAGTATCTTCTAAACCAATAGCTCCTACAACTGGTTCGACTTTTTCATCATTAAGTTCATCCATCTTTTGCTTGGTATTATCTAATTCATCTTTACCCTCATTGTTTAAAGAAAGTTCTACAACTTTTATAGGTGATATACCTTGTATAAATTCAGCAGTTTGTTCGGCTTCTTCTTTACCTTCAGTTTTTACATCAACAGTTGGAGTGGCTGTCTTACCATTTAACTCATCAAGTTTTTGTTTAGTACTGTCTAACTCTTCTTTGTTAGTTACTTCGGGTTTTACTTTAAGTATACAAGGTTCATTATTCTCAAAATCAAAACCAGGAACTTCACCATTTTCTAATCCTTGTACTTTAGCACTTACTAAAAGTTCAGCATTAGTACCATCTCCATTTTGAACCTTATCAATGGTTTCTTCAGCTTCTTCTTTGCCTTCAGTTTTTACTGTAAGTTCTGCATTATGATTTCCTTTTGCTTCATCTAAATCTTTTTTAGTTTCCTCTACATCTTCTTTACCTTTAACTTCTATACCTAGCATTTTCTTTATATTATCAGGTAGATTATTTACATTTTTTATATCTTCTAATACACTTGGATTAGCAATGGCCATTTTTAAAATAGCAGTTTTTTTATCTGGATACTTTTCTATAAGTTGATTTACTTTATTTATCTCACCAGGATTATTGACTATAAAATTATATATTAAATCTTTTTGCCCTTCTGGAGTATTATTGTAAAGTTCTGTAGCACTTTGTATTTTTTCAGGATTTTCAACCATAAATTTAAGTATTTGTTTCTTTTGGTTTCCATCTTTTAAGCTATCATATAGTTTGATTCCGTCTTGCAATTTATCTGGATTTTCTGTTGCAAATTCTAAAGCTAACTTTTTAGATTTACTATCAGATATTCCATTATAGAACTTTTCAAAGGAATCTAATTGCTCTGGATTTTTTACTATAAAATCTATTGCGACTTTTCTATCTTTTTTGTTCAATCCATCAAGTAAGTTTTTGATATTTCCTATCTTATTTATATTTATACTTCCATCATTTATTTTTCCTTGTATTGATTCTGGAAGTTTATCATATAATTCTTTTAATTTTTCTAACTTTTCATTACCTTCAACACCAACATTATATTGAAGCCTTTTATTTTCTGGAATTTTCTTAATTGCTTCATCTAAACTTTTAACTCCTTGAAAAGCATCTCCTGAATTATTTATAAAATCAATTTTCTTTTCAGCAGGAACTTTTTCTAACGCACTATTTAAAGCATTTAGAGATTCCACAGAACCAGATATACCTTTACTTTCTATAGCTTTTTTTAATGAATCTTTTGTGATATTCTTTTTATCATCATCACTTTTATTTTCATTTTTATCTAAGATATCTTGTAAGGTTTTTTTAGCTTCTTTGGCTTCTTTTTCTAACTCTTTTCTATCTGTCTTAAAATCAATTGGTATTTTAGGCCTATTTTCTTCATTACCATAGTAATATTCAGCTAATTGTTTCAACTCTTCTTTACTTATTAATTGATTCTCTCCAATTTTTATTGGAGTTTCTATTTCTTTTGGATTAACTTTTCCATTAAATATATCATTTAATTGATTTGCTACATAGTCAGGAAGTTTACCTTCATTTTGAATTGTAGTTGATACCTTCATCAGTATCTGTTGCTCAAATTCAGTAGCATTATTATTCTTACCTAAAATTCCTCTTATCATTTCTTTTACTTGCTTAGGAAGGTTGGTATGTGTTTTACCTTCATTAATTTTAATAAGGGATGATATATCAATTTTTCCATCAGGATCGTTTATAGTTTCACTAATAAAGTTATTTAAGTCATCAAATTGACTTTTAAGTTTTATTGCTATTCCATTTTCATTTTCAAGTTCAGCAGTAGATGAATCATAAGAAGTTAAAAAAGCATGTAATGCTTCTGCTGTAGCAGTAGATTCACCACGAAGATTCTGTAATCCTTTTTCCAAAAGTTTCGTATCTATTGGTTCTTTACCAGCAGCTACTAGCGTTTTATTAATTTCTCTTCCTACTGCATCAACTGCATTAGCATATTCTACAGCATCTCCACCAGCTTTATAATTTGTATTAGCCTCTTGTAATCTTTTATTCCATTGTGCTAATTTGGGGTCATTATCGCTTATTATAGAACTTAATCTATCAAAACCTGACACAAGTACATCTTGTTCTGTAACAGATATATCATGCCAGTTGAAGACATCCATTAGCTCGTTAATTTGGCTTTTAACATTGTTTGTAGCATTTTTATAATTAGATTTTTCTGCTATTTTATCAAAAGATACTTGTTGTATTTCTGCCTCTGCAAGATTATATTCATCCATAAGTTCTTTTGCTTCTTGATTTTTCTCAGAAATTAAATTATTTCTTTTTTCATAAGCTTTTTTATACTCTTTTAATGATTTTTCAATTGCCTTTGTTTTAAATGGTATATCACCTTTCCCAAAAGCTTTATCTAAATCATTTTTATTATCACTTAATTTTTCAATATATTTGTCATTAAGTTTATCTATGTCTTCAGTTTGTTTAGGAGCTAAATTCATAGCATTAAGACCAGTATTGTATCTTTCAGTTTTCAAAAGTTCATTTTTTTCTTTAATAGCTAATTGTAATTTACCTATAGCTTCATCTAAAGAACCTGAGAATGCAAGTATAGGATTTCCTTCTTCATCATATCCAGCAACTAAATCAGGAGAAATATCAGCTATTTGCTTTTGTAACTGTTTAAATCTTTCAAGCTCATCAGATGTTTTATTAGTCTTATTGTAAAGTTTATTGTATTCTTCTGATAATGCTTTTAAACTTTGTTGTTGTTGAGATAGTGTGCTAATTTCACTTTTAGTATTTTCTATATTTTCTCTATGCTTTTGAGCAGATATTTCATATCTTCTATTCCACTCATCATACTTTTGAATGAGCATTGTTATTCCAGATATAATCGCACCTATTGCAAATCCAGATAAAAGAGAACTACCTATTGATGTCGCAAAGTTTTTAAACTTTGACCCCATACTTTTACCTAAATTAGATATTTCAGTAATAGAGGTTCTACCTGCTACTTTTAATTTATTCATAGCTCCTGTAGCACCATTTACTTCTTGTTTAACTTTATTATATGATGTTGCTAATTTTGATACTTTTTTTATGCTTTCATCAGTGTTTTTATCAGCATTATTATTTATTGTAGTAGTCTGATTTTTCTTTACTTTGCTTTGCTCTCTTAATTTTTTTAACATTGCAAAAGATGTTATTGTTGCTGGTAGTAACATATCCATTTTATCTAAAGATTTTATAACTTTATCTATACCTTCAGATAAATTGATTAATCCATCTAACATACCATATATCATATCAGAATTAGCTAATGTGCTAAATATAGATACCCATGTTTCTTTTAGATGATTTAATCTACCTGCTAAACTATCTAAGTATTGTGCATTTTCAGTTTCAGCACTACCAAACTGTAAACCTTGCGAAAATTCACTTCTTATTTCTTTAAAAGTCTCATAATTCTTTCATACCCTCTGTTTCCAGATATTTAAAAGGGAATAGACTATACCACTATCTTTATATAAGATACCTATTGGTAGTCGTTGCGACCTTTCCTTATTCATAAGAACTTAGGACTATGTCTCAGGATTACCCAATCTTTAATCTTGTTACCATATCATTGTGATTAGCAATGCCACATTTTGATTTCTCTAGTGCTTGGTAATTAAAGCTCTAAGGGTTTTCCCTGATATTCTAGGTTTTCTTTATATATCACTATATAAAGGGGCTATTATGTTAACCCATTAGGGATTGGAATATAGCAGCTTGTTGCTTCACATTGTTATCGTAAAGGCTTTTTATCCTCTACTTCTTATAGTTTCCTATAAGGTCAGCATATATTTTCTACTTAATTTAAGTAGTCGAACACTCTTGGGAATATTATCGCTTCCTTCTATCGCTCAATTCCTATGCGTTACGGTTCTAGGTGGTATTCCTAGTTACCTCGGTATCAACATATCTAAGACTTAGTCTTCACCGATTTTGCTCGATAATAATTCTAAATATCACTACTTAGAACGGCAAATAATTTACCTGCTATTGCTTCAGCTAATCCCTTTTGTTCATCCTCTCTAAGCTCATCCCATTTACTTTTGACCTCATCTAATACTTCAACCATATTCTTTAATTCGCCAGTATCTTTGTTTTTATATATTGTAATACCAGCTATTTCTTTTAATCCCATAGCAGTTTTATTTCGATTATTATCCTATGGGCTTTTTATCCCATAGTTCTTATACTTTTCCATTGTATAAGTCTAGCATACATTTTCACCTACGACTTTACGTTTAGGTGGAGGAGGCTCGTGGTAGAATTATTGCTCTCATTTTGTCGCTCATCTACTATGCGTTACAAACAGTATTAGATATTACTGCTCTCGGTATTATCCTGTTAATGGAGGACTTCACCGATACACCCCTCTTATAATATTAAACATTTCTGTTTAACACGCCAATATTATTTAGCTCAAGATTTCCGTCTTTAGCATTTATTTTCATACCTGCTAAGTTTATTGCAACTGATTTTCAATTGTGTTATCCATAAGGCTTTTTATCCCTATGTTCTTATACTTCATGTTTGTATAAGTTCAGCATATATTTTCATCTTCAACATTACTTGTTAAGATGGTGAACACTCGTGGGAAAATTATATTCTATACTATTTTAAACATAAAAATAGCATAGGTTCATTTCCTATGCGTTACGGTGATTAAAGTCTTTTAATTCTTTAATTTACCTCGGTGTTAACATCTCAGCCTTCACCGATTTTGCTCACTTATAATATTAATTATTTCTAATTAACACGCCAATATCACTTAGCCCATTACCTACTTTTTCTGGATTTTGTCGATATCTTCAATTAGGTTCGTTAATCCTAACCAGTTCTCTTATGAACTTCTTTATATCTCTATAAAGACGAGACTATATCTTCATCCACTAAGGATGCTCCCCTTTTCCATTCACTTGAATGTACAATTAGTCTTTGAACCTTCATCTGCTAAAATGCTTGGTTGCGGATTATCTAATCTTAAGTATTTTTACTATACCTTTGGAGTTACCCATTGCCACTAAGTATATTTCTATCTTAGTTTAGTAACTTAAGCTCTAAAGACTTTCCCGCAGTTAAAGGAGTTTTTAACTATATATTACTATATAGTGCGACCTAAATTAATCGCCTAAACTAACACCATATTCATGGAGTACACTACCTCCACGTTTCCGTTTATCTTCAATTAAGTTCGCTACACTTAATCCGTTCTCTTATGAACTGCTATATGTTTCCATACAGACGAGACTATATCTTCATCCTATAAGGATGCTCCCCATTTCCATATCCAATAGCTTGATATGTACGGTTTATAACCTAGTCGTTGAACCTTACTCTATTGAGTCTTGGCTGCTGATTGTCCCTATCTTTTAGATTGTTACACTTAGTACTAAAAGCCTAACAGGAGTTTCCAGCAGTTAAAGGAGTTTATCATTATATATTACTATATAAGGCGACTAAAATTAATCGCTTCGGCAACACCTGCTGTTCCAATTGCATAATTATTTCCTGCATAGTTTCAAATTGTTATCCTACAAGCTTTTTATCTTGTAGTTCTTACATTTCTTATTCATGTAAGTTCAGCATATATTTTCATCTTCAGCTTTATCTGTTAAGATGGAGGATACTCTTGGAGATATTATATTCTATTTCTAGTTTCAATCTCTATGCGTTACATTACTAATAGCTCTTTAATTCTACCAGTTAACTCGGTATTAGCATCTCAGCCTTCACCGATTTTACCCTCTCATAATATTAGATATTTCTATCTAACACGCCAAACAATTTAGCATATCCATTGCAGCAGTTAATTCTGTTGTTTTCTTTGTAGTATTTCCAACTTGTACTTGCATTTCTTTTAAAGGTTCGATTCTAAATCCATTTATTATTGTGTTTACTGCTGAAGATGCACTTTCAACATCCATGTCCTTTTATACCCTTGATTTCTCAATATTTACTGTGGGAATAGACTATACCATCATCCATTTAGGACGCTCATTGATAGTCGTTGAGAGCTTACCATATTCTTTTTTAAACTTAGGTCTATCTCTGCTGATTGTCCAATCCTTAATGTTTTCAGATGATGTATAAGTTTCCAAATACATCTACTAATTAAGGCTCTAAGGAGTTTCCAGCATATTCTGAGTTCAATTGTACATTACTGTACAAAGGGGCTATTATGTTAACCTACATTAGCGAGTATCATTGATTGTCTTGCAGCAGCTATACTTTCTTGCATCAAATCGTTATTAACCAGTAGCTTTTTATCTACTGCTCTGGAGGTTTCCCTCATTTTCATCAGTTGGTCAATTCCAACTCAGTTTAGCATATATTTTCACCTTCAACTTAATGTTAAGGGCTAAGGACTCTTGGAGATATTATATTCTATTTCTAGTTTCAATCTCTATGCGTTACGGTTGTTAAAACTCTTTAATTTTTTAACTTACCTCGGTATTAACATATCTAAGACTTAGTCTTCACCGATTTTCCTTAGTTCTAATTATATATTTCTATATAATGAGGCATGAATATACCTCCAATTCCTGCTTGTAAAGATGCTGCTATTGATTCCTGAACCTGTGATGTTGTCATTCCAACTTCTTTAGCTGTTTGATTAGCTTTACTTCTTATTTCATCCAATTTTTGTACTGAATTTATATCAACTGGGTCAGCGACTTTTTTTAAATCTGTCATGGTTTTATCTAATTCTTTATAAGTTGATACAACCCCTCTTATTGCATTTTGTAATTGCATTGCTGCCATATTGCCAAGAGTAAAGTAAGAAAAACTACGTGTAAAATCATTAAAAAATTTATTTACACCTTTTCCACTTGAACTTAATGCAGTAGTTGACTTATTCATGTTATTTATAGCTCTTTGAATTTGTTCTAATTTACTAACTTTTTGGTCTAAAGGTAAATTAGCTAATTGCATTAATTCTTTTTCAAGCTTTTCAATTCCTGATGTTGATTGTCCTAACTCTAATGCACTTTGTTTTAATCTTTTTAAATCAGATATTGCTTTGTCAAAATTAAATTGAAACTCTGATTTTGTTTTAGAAACATTGGTGGCACTTTGAACTTCTTTAAGCTTTAATTCTAAATTTTCTAAATCAGCAATAGCTTTTTTTAACTCATCACCAGTAAGATTTTTTAAATCAAGACTTTTTAACTTTTCTGCTTGAGATAATAACCCACCTAAAACATTTTTATCTGCGTATTTATTTCCACTAAGTTGTTTCAATTTATTTATAAAACCATCAACACTTTTTTGCATTGAGTTAAACTGTGATTCTACTTTAGAATTAACTTCAGGTATTTTTAAATTAGCCATAACTGATTGGACTGATTGAAAATCAGCTAATAATTTTGATATTCCTCTAAATCCTAAATTTTCTAATTTTATATTAGATAAATTATTTAATTGCTTTGATACAGAATCTATTATTGCAGATTGTTTTTCATCAAGAATATGTGTCTGCTTGAATTTAGCAATTTGATTCTGAGCCTTTTGAATATCTCCTTGAATTTTTTGAAATGTAGAGGCTAAAGTACGTTGCATATTTTCATATGATGAACTATCTATTTTAGCTTTTCCTTGTAACCCTTCTAGTGCTGAACCAACAGTTTGTATCTTACCTAAAACACTAGATAATTGTTTTTCTAAAACTGCATATGATTGTACATTAGTAGTCTTAGACATTTGTTTTTCAATTGAATTCTTTGTATTAATTAATTTTTGATATTCTGATAATAAACTATTAACACCTGAGTTAGAACCATTAGTTGATTTACCACCAAATAGTCCATTTTGTGTCTCTCTGCTAAGTTTATTAATTTGACTTAAAACAGTTTCTAATTGCTTTAAATTATTTAGAGATGAGGTATTCATTTCTACATTTAATTTTATATTATTTTCTTTCGCTGAAGTCTGTAATGATTTCAATTGGGCTTTAGCTTTTTCATCATCTAGTTCTATACTGGTCTTAATTTTAAATTCACTCATTAAATCACACTCCTTTTTTTACATAAAAAAATAGACAGTAAGTTTACTGTCTATTTTTAATACTTATAGTACATTCTCATGAACGAGGTCAGATACTTTTGAATTAGAATCTTTCATTTCTTTTATTTCCTCTTCATTGTATTCTAACTTTTCCCCTTTGTCTAATATATCTCCATATATATCTAAGCCTTTATTTAAGAATTTTTTTGAATTTGATAACATTTCAAAACCTTTATCAACCTCCTCTTTTGAAAGTGATTTATAATAATCATCAGTTTTAATTTTATATTTGATATACTTATTTAATCTTTTTATATTTATATCATTTACAATCTTTCTTTTTTCTTTTAATGTTTCTTTAGCCTTATTTAATGCTTCTTCGTCAAAAGTAACCTTTACTACCCTTTTATTAGTTATATCCCCCTTAAATTCCATATTATCATTTTCATAATAAATATCATAAAATATTTCTTCACACCATTCACTATCAATCTCATCAGTAATTTTTTCCAAGTTATTCCACTCTTTCTCACACTTAGCTAATTCTTTCTCAGATAAATCATCACTACATCCTACAAATCCTAATCCTAATACACTCACAATCCCAATCAACAATATTTTCTTATACATGGTATACTCTCCCTATTTTAATACAATCTATTTATTTAATTAATTAATTATCTTCATCTAATGATTCCACTTGAACTCCATACATAGCTACATATCCTCGAAATTCAAACATTTCACTTTTAAATTTTTTTAAATCATCTTGGGAATTAGATTTTTTATATGAATTAGCGTATTTAATCATATTGTCATAGGAAGTTTTAGTTATTGTAAAATATTCCAACCCATTATTTACTTTTTCATCATTTTTGAATTTTTCCTTATTGTTTTCTATATCACTCACATCAATGTGTTTGTCAACATAAAAATCAGGTATAATTTTTTTAACTTTTTCATAAAGATTCTCATCTAAAGGGTCTATATCATTAGGAATAGAATCTGAAATAATTTTATACTCTTTCATGGCTTTACTAATCTTTTCAATCATGATTTCTGAAGTAGATTTAGCCTTGTTTAATTCACTATTTGATTTTATTAAATTCTCTAAAGCTCTATAATTTGATAGAAATTCATCTGTTTTAGTATTATTACTAGCAGAATAATCTACATAACTCCCACTTGGTTCAGTTGCAAAACTATGAAAATCTGTGTATGAATTATAGAATTTTTCTATTGTACTCAAAATATCATTTAAATCCTCACTACCTTCAGGAACAGATTTCAATTTACTATATATTTTTAGAAGTTCATCATCATATTTTTTTGACTTCTCTATTTCATCACCTTTATCCAACATTGCAGCGAAAATAGCAGCATCAATATTAGAACCATGTTTCTTTTCATAAATATTTTCTTTCCAATAAGTTTGAATGGTGTCAGCAATATCTTCTAAATTAGCACCTGCTACATAACTTTTTTCTTGAAAATCTTTAATAGTCATTATGTATTTTGCCCTAGCTTCTTGTTGTTTTTTTTCCTTGATATTGATACTGGTGAAAATCCCCACTATGACCATCAATATTATACCAGCAAAAATATAAATATACTTTTTATTTATTGATGCTTTTTTACTTATTACAGTCTTTTCATCTACCTTCTTACCACACTTAGAACAAAAAAGTTGTCCTTCTAATAACTTTTCTCCACATGATGTACAAAATTTAGTACTATCATTTTCCTGTGATACTTTGTTTTCATCTTCACTCATATAAATTACCCCCTATAATATCTGTCATAAGCTTACAGTAGCTTTACTGTCCCTCAAAGCTTATTCTACTACCACTATAATTATAGCAGGAAATATGTAGAATTACCTCTACTAATTGTATATATTTGTAAAATAAAGGAATATAGATAAAAATATTTTAAATGTATGATTGTCATACCTCTGTCATCATTGAATTATAACAAAAAAGCCTACTTAAAGGAGACTTCTTATTTCTCTATCTAATATTTCTTCTATATTATCAAAATCCCAATAAGGAATTCTTATAAGCTTTATATTTTTTTCTTTAGCATAATCATTTTTCATTTTGTCATGTAATAAGTTTTTATTAAATTTTTGACCTTCAAAGTACTCCTTAAAATGAAATTCTCCATCATACTCTATCAAAATATTATAATCCATTAAATAAAAATCATATCTCAAAGGATTTCCTAAATTACTAACTAGAGATTTGAATTTTACTTCATCTTTATATTTAATATTATTATTTATAAGATACTGTTCTACTCTTTTTTCTCCTTTACTTTTAGAGCATTTAGGACATATACACCCCTTTTCTCCTACGTCTGCTAATCTTCTTGAAAATTCATTTCCACATTTAGGACATATAAATTTATACTTCTTCCCACTAGATTGCATTACTTTAAATGGACTTATACTGTTACTTAAACTCCACGATTGAGCCATATCAAAATAATTATATCCAAATGAGTCTTTAAAATTAACTTTTTTTCCACTACAATAAGGACATCTCTCTCCAATTTTAAAATGGTCACAACTTATCATATAACTTCCATGATATTTTTTTTCCTGACATATAATCCAAATTTTTGTTTTATTGCTAGGCATTAACTTATATGGATTAATTTTATTTTTATTATAATCCCAATATTTGATAAGGAAATCTTTATCTGTATTATCTATATGATATTTAGCAAAAGAATCTTTTGGACTAATCTTAAATCCTCTACAATAAGGGCATCTATTTCCTTTAACAAAATCAGTACAACTTATTAGATAACTTTCATGATAATCCTTTTTGATACATTTAATCCAAACTCTAATATCTTCTTTTTCAGAATTTTTAGAGTTTGGATTTTTCCATATATTGTAAGGGCTAACTTTATTTTTCTCAAAATCCCAATATTTTTCTATTGGTTCACCTAGCTCTTTTTCAATATAATGTGCAAAACTGTTTTCATATGAACCACAACACTTCGGACATCTTTGCTTCATATTTATAAAAGCATTTGCACTAACAACATATATACTTTTACAATACTTATGTTTTATCTTAATACAAACTGTTCTAGATTTTTTCCCGTTTTCTAATATATCCCCTTTAAAGTAACTATCTATGTATTCATAATCAGAATCTTTCTCAACCTCTATTTTATGCTTCTCTTTAATAATACTGTATTTACATTTATTACACCTTAAAGCACCTTTATCTTTCACTGTTGTCCAAGTTCTCTTTTCTATTATATTTCCACATTCACATTTCCATTTATGATTAAAATTATTTCCACCATATATTTCATCAACCAACTCTAAATCAACATCATTTTCCTTCAATAACCTATTAACTTCATCTCTACGCATACCCTTCTTCAACTTAACATCTTTAACCACAATCTCACCTTCTCCAAAAGGAAGGTAACCTAAATCACCTTCCATATAATTACTTAAAAAATACAGCTACAAAAGAATACACTATACCCACAACTCCATCATCCAATAAATCAATTAATCTTTTCAATTCATCTCTCATATCATTCACCTAACAAACTTCTTCAAGTTCTATAATAGGTAATACTCCAATAGATTTTAATTTCTTATATATCATCAATCTTCCTTTTTGAGTCCATTTAGTATTCATTTTAATGTCAGGAGTTCCATCAGCCTTTACAATATCTATTGTTTCAGAATGAGTATATCCTTTAGCTTGATAATCGCTATATAATAACCATTGTCCACTCTGTTTGAATTGAATTCCTAATTCATGTAGTTTCTTATTCATAGCTTTACCACTCATTCCATAATCTTTAGCTATCTGAGTTATAGTTACCAATCCTTTATTTCTAAGTATCAAATCTGTATAGTCTGCTTTTGGTTTAAGTTCACCTATGATTTGTTGTTGTTTATTATTTGTTACTTCTAAAGCTTTTCTCTTTTCTCTCTCTTCTTTTAGGTCTGTGGCAAGTCTTATGATTGTGTCTGGATTAGATAATATTTCTTCTATCTTTGTGTCAGTTAGATATGCTCCATGTTTACGAATAGTTGGTATTACATCTGTAGCCAACCATTTTTGAAATTTTAATGCTGCTTCATTTTTAGCTTTCATTCCTAGCATGTAAAACAATGATTCTGGTATGTAATCATCTTTCGCCCACAAGTGGTCGAAGCCAAACTCCTTAGAAAACTCATTCATTCTTTTCCATCTTACTGATTTATATTCTTTTTCACCTTTTCTCTCTACCTTGCACCATCCAAATCCTATAGCTGTGTCTTCAGCATTAATACCTATACTTCCATCTTCGAAGTTTATAGTTCTAACACTTGTACCTAACTGTTCATTTGTAAATACTTCATTTCTTTTTTCATTACTCATACACACATCTCCCTTTTATTTGAATTTTTATTAAGAGACTGATATAATAAAATTAGTGTTATTGATTATTATATCAATCTAATTAAAGGTTCTACTGCTTGGCAAAGTTTGTAGAATCTTTTTAATTTCACACATTTAGCTGTTTTATAACCTTTATCGTGTGATTTATTTATATGATATATCATTCATTTTGTGTTGTCAAGATTTATTATATTATGTATCACCTTTTTTGTGGTATAATACAAGAAAGGAGTGATATCATGTTTGGAGAAAGATTGAAAGAATTAAGGCTTAAAAAAAAATTAAAACAATCTGAATTAGGTAAAGAGATAGGTATTTCTGCAAGCACAATAGGTATGTATGAACAAGGTAGAAGATTTGCAGACCAATCTACATTAATAAAATTAGCACAATATTTTAATGTTACCACTGATTATCTTTTAGGGTTTTCTAAGACAAACTACTCAGTTAATGCAACTATAGCTGGATTATCACCTATTCAAGAGGATGAAATTATAACTAATGAATCCATAAATGAAACAATAAAATCTAAACAAAAAGATGTTCTTATAAAAAAGTTATATTCAGAATCTCAGAAATTAAATAACAATGAATTGGAAGCAATTATTAATATAATTAATATCTTTAATAATAAGAAAGAGGATGATTAAAATACATTCTTCTTTTTTATTTTCAGCAATTTCATATATTCTCAATATTCAACTTAATAAACCATACAAACAACTAATATCTTACTCAATATATCTCGAAACAAAACCTCTATTAACCTAAAAATAATATTATACTAAAATCAAGACAATACATGATAACATTCGTATATATTTTGTTATCTTAATTTTAGTATAATAGCATCATATCAAAATGTCAACAAAATATATACATTTGTTGTCATTTATGTTAAACTTATGAAAAAGGAGCTGATATTATGGGAATTGGAGAGAATATAAAAGAATTTAGACTAGATAAGGGATTAACCCAAAATGACCTAGCTAAAAAAGCAGGAATATCAAGAGTTGCTTTGGGCAATTATGAAAGAGAAGAAAGAGTTCCTAGCATTGAGATTCTAAAAAAAATAGCAATAGCCTTAGATACATCTGAGGAAATAATTATGAAACTACAAGATTACACTCTTGAAGAAATTTACAGATTAAAAATAATAGACAAAAAATATGTTCCATTAACTAAACATCAATACCGTTTTCTAACTGAGATTATAGACAAATGTACATCAAACATATTAAACTCAGCTTCTTCAGTAGATTATTATGATAGAGCTTATATGTATATATTTTTAAATAACTATGAAGATGCAATCAAGGACTACACAAAAGCTATTCAATTAAATCCTAAATTTGCATTTGCATATTTAGACAGGGGAAATCTTTATGCATTTCTTGGGCATAAACAAAATGCATTTAATGATTACGATAAGGCTTTTGAAGTAGCACCCAATCGTGATGTTAAATGTACTATATTTAATAGTAGTTCTGAAGTATTATATAAAACATTGGGAGAGCATATACCTAAAAATGATATAGATTCTTATATCCTTGAAAAAAAAGAAATCTATTTTAAGAAAACTGATTCACCTCTAGCCAATAAAATAAACCTACTAAATGATGATTGTATAGACCTAATCTCCAATCTAGTAGATAAACTAATAAAAGATAAAAACAATCTAAGATAAGTATCTCAACAACTAGAGGTGCTTATTTTTATTTCTAATATATAAACATAATTACCTTCGTCATACATCTGTCATCGTTTGAATAACTATCGTACAACAATATTTGATTATATCTAAAATTTATAAAATTAAAAACATAATAAAAGCCTACTTCAAAGTAGACTTTCTATTTTATATCAAAAATATAACTTATCTGTTTTTTAAATATTTATAAATTTTAAATTTAAGGCTAGTTAGGAGCTACGGAATTTAATTCACATGATAAACCATTCCAGTAAATCATCTACTCTCAAGTAATAGCTCCTCAATCCCATCACACTCAAACATTAAAATAAGCTCTTATAGTAGCTAAACACCAAACAAAATGTTCCTCTCAGGAACACTTGTTGAAATTCCAATACTTTCAACCATAAAAATCAACCTCTTATGTTCGATTCTAAGCAATTAAGGTATTATATATCTTTCAATATTTCCAAGTGTATTATACTTGTCACACACATGTCATCATTGAAATAACTACAACATAAATGATTCAATTTAAAAAACAATCTAAATTGATTATCTTTAATATTTATTAATACATCTTGATATTTATATTACAATAGAATAAACCTTCTATTATCTTATAATAATAAAAGGTTTATTCTATCTCCACACCTTAAAGGTGTACTATGGCCACTCGCCTTATCTATATTAATATAATAATAAACGTCTTATAAATTTTACAATTTAATCTCTAAAACCTATCTTATAACTTATACATTCATCATCTACAAAATAAATTATATCATTGAACATAAAGAAGCTATAATCATTTTTCTTTGCCTGATTAGCCATTTTTATTATATCTCCAGTCCAAATATCATCATCATAATTATATATTAAATGTTTTGGAATATTGACTTTATTATTTGTAAAACTATCTTTTTTTAATTCTTACTTTTCTATTATCTTACTACAAGATTCCCTAAAATGTATATTAGGATAATCTAATTTTCTTGTAACTTCTAATAGTTCCTCGATATATTCAAATTTAAATGTTAATTGAAACAATTATACCTCTCTCTTTATATCAATATACTTGTATATATTTTTGCATCAACCAATGTACTAGAACATTGAGAAACAATTCTAAACCGCTTATCTAAGCAAATCAACTAAACTACCTATCTAGGCTAAATTGTTCACTATATGGTAGAACATCACCGCTTTTTAATTTTCCACTTATAGTAGGAAGTCAACCTATATCTATTCTACTGGTACACCTAGTCCATTCATTGTAGACTTAAAACATAAAGGAATCTCAGTTCTTACTTTAGTCTCACTTTCAGTCATTATATTTGTTTTTGGCCTAAAATTAGGTTCTTTTCTAGTACCACCTGCACCCCAAACTTTTCCTTCTTCTAATCTTTCCATTGGGAATGCTGGGTTTTTACTAAATGCATCAAACCATTTTCCATTATTCTGTATCTCTGAAGTAACAGAATTAGAAGAAAGTTCTGTGACATCTACTGCCTCTAATAGTTGTCCTGTTCTACCTTCCCATAAATCAGGATGCCATACACCTTTTGGAGTATATCCAGAATAAACTTGCCTATCTACCTCTTCTTTCATTATCTCTTTCATCTTTTTACCAACTTCAGGCATAGATGTTTTAATTTGATTTTTAGTATAAGCAACTAATTCATCTAAAGACTTAAATACCATCTAATTCACTACCTTATCTTTGATATTATTCATCTTTTCGATTTCCTCAGTCTCTTTGATTACCCTATCTTGTAATATTTCATTTTTTAACTGACCTAATTTAACCTCAGTATTCATTAATAAAGATGCAGTTAATTCATTTTCTATTTGACCTATGTAATACATCACAGTTTCTAACTCACTAGATATATTACCATCTATCACATCTTGTATATCAATATTTAACTCTATATTAGTTAACTTATCAACTAACATTTTAAGAATATCTTCTTGAGACAATGCTAAATCAGGATTCTCCATACCAATCCATATTTTATTTAATATTTCTTCTTTAGTCTCCTTATCAGGATTTCTAACTTCTATATATTCCTCTTTACCACTCTCATCTACAATTGGTATTATAGCCCTAACTTCATCTTGTATTAATTTATCTACTTGTATTTTTCCCATATCTATCTCTCCTTTATTTTATTATTGGATATTTACACTTAATAGAAACTTTACAATTTCCAGTAAACTTCAATATATTTACACCTCTTCTTAACCTAATCCACTTTCTATTAACAATATTAAACCTATTCTCACCAGAGCTATTTAAAACAGTATAGTATAAATTATCTATTGTTATTTTTTCATTTAATCCTAATCCACTTATAACTAAACTGTCTTCTTCATTATCGCTGATAGTGGAGTTTCTAATTGTTATATCTCCTTCTTTTAGACATTCAATATCAATTACTGGAGCATATTCTTCATCTACATTAGACACATTATTTAGTTTAATTTCCCTTGTATCCTTGACAGTTATAACTTTTTGAAAGCTTCTATAAGCATAATTTGTATATGGTTGAAACTCTATTTCTAATACACCTTTTTTATCTTTTGTATATCTTTTTATTATCTTTCTCGCTTTGAAATAGTATATTTCTTCTATATTGTCATAACTGATAAAAGGTTTAAATTCTCTCTGCCAAAACCAATTGCATATGTTTTCTAGCGTATAGTCATCCCACTCATAAGCCTCCCCATGTTCGCTACATAAACAGAATTGTAATGTTATAGGTTCTATAGTAGTTTCATCTTCACTGTAACAAGGATTTTTATTAAAACTGCTATCAGATTTAATTGCTTCTTCATAAGGCAATCCATATTCATTCAGTATTTCATCATCACCTAATGTAACTAATTTGATGTTCATAGATTCACTTGAAACATTATCAAATAAAAACTTATCATCTAAAAATACCAATTTATCACCTTCTTTCATTTTTTTAAGTTCAAATCCGATTAAAACCACATTTAAACGTAAAAAAATAATCCCTACTCTTTTGAGTAGGGTAATTTATTATTTCTTAGATTTAGTATCTTTTTCGTCTATTAATTCAGCACCTAACATATTCGCTATCATAACTGGAGTGACATCTTCTTTTCCAATAAATGCAAATTCTACATAATTACCATTTGAATCTGGTAAAACATCTAATGTACTATTAAAACCACTAGGGTTTTCTGCTGTAAATCCTAACTCTATACTTCTTTGTGCTTTGCAATTTGGTATAGTCATATGTAATACCATAAGTTTACTTTCTGCTGTTTTTACGCTAACATCAGCATAAATAGTATAGTTAGGGGCAGTAGAATCATTGTTAACTGTTATAGTCTTAGCTTTTGGTAATTCAGTTAAATAAAACACAGCTACTCTATCTCCTGCATTAAAAGAAGAGCTTGAAATTGTTATTTCTGTATTTTCCCCACTTATTGCTGAAGTAAATTGTAATTCCTCAATTAATGATATTCCATCATCTTCAACACTATGAACAGTTAAACTTCCTTGAAGTGGTTTTACTCCTTTTAAAGTTACTTTTTTTGCACCATCAGAAGTTAATAACTCTCTTTTCCCTACTTTTGCAGTTTTTTCAACTACATCAGAAGCTAATATCATAGCCAATTGTGGTAACTGTATTACCTCTTGTTCTATTGTAATTGATGATGTTATCGCACCATCGAAAGCTATTGCATTTGCTCCTTTAGCTTTAGCATATATACTTTCTGACTCTAATTTAAAAGTAAAAGTATTTGGGTCTTCTGTGTAAAAAATAGGTTTCTTTGTTATTGCATTTACAATTATTGCATTAGCTGCATCTTTTATCGAAAATCTCATATTATATTATCATCCTCTCATTTTTTTTGCATAAAAATAGCACTGCTATTTAACAGTGCTACTCAATATCTTTATTTTTTTAGACCAATGCTCTATTTCGGCATCTGTTTGATACTTAAATGACCATGCAAAGCCTAAACTTTCATTATAATTCTTAAATTGTATCTTAGTCTTATAAGTATTAATTAATTGCCAATAGGTCATTTTTAATATTTCGTTTATTGATACATATCCATCTATATTTTGAATTATGTTTATATAATCACATAAATGGTATGCTTCCTTTTCTCTTTTTCTTCTTTCCTTCTCTTTGAAATGTGCAATTAACTTTTTTTCTCTTTCAGAACCAGTATTTTCAATCCATTCATCTTCATCATCTTTAAATAAATTCTTTTTATCAATACAAAACATCTCTAAAATTAAATCTGATATTAGTCCAAAATCCTCTCTACTTATAAAAGCATTTTTCTTTTTATCATCAAATTTAATTAAAATACCAATTTTAATATTATTCATATACTCAATATTTCTAATATCAGTTTTATATAATATAGATAAAGATTTTTTTATCTTATCACTAAGTGATTCAGTTTTTTTTGAAGAATCTTTATCTGATTCCAAAATATTTAAATCTAAAATAGGTATAGCATCATATTTATATTTCAAGTTAAAAAATTCATTATTACATAGCTGAGAATAATTTTTCTCAAGTATTAAAAAAGGGTTAACTATCTCTAAATTAGCTATATCCAGTTTAATAAGCTCTTCAATAGTAGGTTGATATACAGTTCCTAATATTTCACTTAGTTTAATTGGTAATCCTGTAATATAATAATTCTCTAACATTACATATCACCAAAACTTTCAGCAGATACAGTTATAACAAATCCATTATAATCAGTACTTAAATTATACATTTGATATACATTTTCTAACTTAATCTTACCTATACCAGCTATTTCCTCATTTTGAGTTATAATATCAACTATACAACATACTAATGCAACATCTCTTAAGCCATTTGCTGTATTTTGGCATTCATCATGACAAACAACACCAATTTCTATCTTTGTTTTTTTAATTTCTCTACTTCCAGTAGTACATGGTCTATACTCTGCCATTATTATAAAAACTGAAATATCTGCTTCTTTTAATACTTTTTCTACTCTTCTATTTAGAAATACTTTCTTGTTTCTAAGCTCTTTAACTGGATTTTTTATATCAGGCATGGATAAAATATCTTTTTCTGATTCATCATTATAAATCATAAATTTAGCGAAGTCTTGATTTGACATTAGAGTTGTTCCTATATTACTTATCATCTTGTTAGGGAAATCCATATAAACTCATATATCTACCCCCTTAGTGTTATTTTTTTAGTATCTATTATTTCATTTGTTTCTTTGTCTTTAGCCAATAGCAAGGCTTCTAAGCCAGAATACTTAGCCAATGTATTAACCTGTATGACACATTTTTCCTCATCTTGATAAATTATATCACAATATCTGTATTGCTTGTCTAAGAGCCATTTAACTCCTTGAGAATGGTCTATTCTGTATTCATTTTCTTCACCTAGATTAATAAATCCATCCCCTATAATCTTACTGAAAGGAATAATTACACTATCATTTTCAGATAAATCATTCCAAGCTATATTATTTACTGTATCATCTTTTGAAATCAATGCATCTTGTAAACAAATAGCTTTAATAAGACCATCTGCTCCTGTTTCTCTGCCATTATACTCAAAGTCATTAATACTAGTAACTCTAAATACAGTTTTACCAGTTAACATTATTCTAGTGTCAATATCTATAGTTTTAGTGACAGGATTACTTCCAAAATAAAGTTGTCTTTTTGTATCTGAGATAGAAGTATATTTATTATCTGCCATACCATCAGAGTATAAGGTTAAATTTTCAACAGCTATAGGGATTTTATACATCTGACCTTTATATTTATAATTAAAAAACTGATTGCATCTTTTTATTATGAAATGTTTATATGTATCCATTTCTTTATGTTCTTTAAATATAGTTAACCAATAACAATTATCATAGAAAAGATAGCAACCCACATCTACATTTAAATCAGATTCAACTAATAGATTTTTTTCATCTAAAGCTCTTTTATCATTATTAGTTATATCATTAATTGCAACTACAGCTTTTTTAGTATCTTCATTTATACAAACTTCATCTATATCGGTTATAGGAATTTCAATACAAGTTGGTGTTTCTTTTAAATATTTCTTAAAACTTAATCTTAGTTGTAATATTCTTTTTTCTTTAGGTGTTGAACAACCAAGTCCAATTCTTTTTTTTATATCACTTAAGTAACTCATGCTAGTTCCATCCTTCAAAATTTTTTAGCATGTATCTTTGTTGATATTTATTAAATCTAGTTCTCAATTGTTCTTCTCTTGCTTGAAGTTTAGCCAACATATTAGCACCTGATTTAGCATTATAATCAGAATCAGTTAGCATCTGTTTTAAATTTTCTTCTCTATTTATCTTAGGTTGTAACCAATGTATTTGCATACCATATGATAATATTTTAATTTCCTCTAAATCTAAATCAGATACTATTTCTCCTAAATATTTGTATTTGAAAATTATCTCTTCTGTAGTTTCTACAACAAAACTTATTATAAATTTTTCATCTTCAAAACTTATTGTATAATCTTTATCTAATTCGTATTCTTCTTTTGTATCTTTTCCCATCAAAGTTATCTCTGCATTTTTATTACTATAATTAGATGTATAACTTAGTTGAGCAGCAGGAATAATTTCCTCGCCTTTTTCATCAACATATTTTATAGTCAAATCTTTTTTACATTGATTAAAATCAACTATAGCATCTTCTAAATAACTGTACATCATTTTTTCTATTATTTCATTTGATAGTAATAACATCTCTTCATCATTAATAGCATCCAAAAACTTTTTATATATTTTTACAAGTGGAGTACCCAAATATTCCACCACCTTTAACTAAACAAGTACAAATCTTCTATTCCAATTCTTTTAGCTAATAGTTTAGCCTTTAGCCCAGAATCAAACTTTTTCTTTTTATGTAAATCTATTGCCCTCTCAGCTAATCTTCTTGTTAACTCAACATTATTTTTATTTAATATTTTTTCAAAAGAATTTATATCAACTTTATCAGATAAGAAATATTCTAAATAGTCTTCATTAGGATTTCTTATATGTTCATATAAACTATTCAATCCTAGAAAATCTATTATGTCCATTGGGGTACATTCAACATCTAAAGAATCTACATCCGAAATTATTAATCTATGTTCTTCAAAAAAACCTGGACTTCTTCTCACTATTCTATAAAGAGTATCTAAATCTATAAATTCAGTTGAATCTTTTGAACCTACTTTAGATAAAGAAAAAATTTGTTGTTTTTCTCTTGGGTCAATATAATCAACATCCCATGTGGATATATTTTTTATTTCTATATCTATTTCCTGTTTTTTTTGTTTTAGCTTTCTTTGTAGTTCTAATCGGTTTAATCTAGCTTCTTTTTTATTTAAAGTAGACTTTATATCTTTTTCTAAAGTATTAGCTTTGACTTCTGTTTTAGAAATATTTTCTTTTTTAGCTCTTGCCATAATAATCTCCCTCCCATAAAAAAAGAAGGTGGATAACCACCTTCTAATTCAATTATTGTATTTTATAAACTCCAAATTTAGCAGCAGTTACAACTCCTAAATGTATTTTTTGAGCCATAAAATATTCTATTTGTTGGTCATCTCTTTCTTTTTCATCAGTATTTTCTATGACCAATACATCTCCTTCAGTACCAAGTTTGATTATCTTCTCTCCATCAGGTATTACATAGATAGCCTTATTATCTAAAGCCCACTCTTTACCTTCTGCTGCATTTTCATCATAAGCATTTGGTAAACTAAGTACTTTATATCCACCTCTAAATGTTTGTATAAAACCATATTTTCTTTTTTCTTCTTTTTCTAAATCAGTTTGAACACCTTCTAAATTACTTAATGCAAGTGGAGTACCATATATAATAGGCTTTTTACCAGTAGCCCCTTCTACCTTAGCTATCAATTCCAATAATACTTTGTCTGAATTACCTGTAGCTTGAAACTTAGCATTTATTGTTGAATATGCACCTTCAAATGTTTTTGCTATTCTTCTAGCAATATCATAATGATATGAATCTGATACCCTATTCACAAATACAACCCAATTTATTCTTCCTGTTATAAATCTCTCTGCTTCTTCATATATAGCAACAGATAATTTAAATGCTGTTGTAGGAACTTTTTTGTTAAGTAATCTTTGTCTTCTTGTACTATTAACACCATCTGCTATATTTGCAACTTTAAATAAATTAGTATTTTCAACAGTAAATTCTTTTTTATCTCCTAAATCAAAATTCTCAAAATCACAAAATGGACTAAATACTTCCTCATTTAATCTATTAATATCATCAGATATTAATTCTGATATTAAATTATAAAATCCCCATTTATTTTCTTGGAATTTATAATAATTATATTTTTCTCCTCCCATCATTTCTTTTAATTTATTCTTTATTGCACTTTCAGCATCTCTATATGTTATTGTGTTTCCATCTCTATCTGTATATTCTCTAAATGTATCTGTATATAGCTCATGAGCTATTCTCTTTAAAGTTTTTGCTGTTGCCATTAATTTACACACTTCCTTTTCTATTTTTTTGCATAAAAAAATAACAGTTATAGACTGTTATCTCCTGTTTGTTAATTTTATTTGATTTTATAAAACTTTTATTGTAACCGAATCTTGACCTTCATAGTTCCATAATTCTAATACTTCTGCTACTGGAGTTTTAGCATCTGCTGTAGGCAATTTTTCAAACTGAAACGAATCAGATTTTAATTGTAACTTGTCTTTTACTGCAATACTTTTATCTGCTATATGTAATAGAGATATAGTTACCTCATCTCCTTTTTTTAGTCGTCTACATCTACATATCTGACCAGGAGAAACTTCGTAATCTCTTTCATCTAATCTTTCATCATACATAGTTGCTGGGTCATCAACTATACCCCAATCTAATGTGTCATTTGTAACTTTATATATTTTATGGGTATCCCTACCATACTCCGTGTCTTCAAGTTCTCCAATATTTATTACAGCACCATTTTCTAAATTTATTGGATTGGTATCCTCTGATGGAACAATATATTTACCTGTTAAAACATCAGGATTTTTTACTTTATCTGTTTGTATTATTGCTTTATCTTTCTTCATGTAAATTCCTCCTATTATTCTTTATCTGAATATTTTTTTATAAAAGATATTTCTTCTGGTTCACTAAAACTATCATTATTATTACTTATAGGTATTTTTATCGTATTATTTTTATCATCATTTATACTAAAATTTTCCTTTTCGCTTTGTTTATTGCTAAGAGTTTTTAATGCAAATATGTAACCCAATTCTTTCTTGTATTCATCTAATGTAATTTCCTTATTATAAGCTTTTATTTTTATATCTTTAATTTCATCTTCTGCTAATTCAAATTTTTGAGCTACATCATCAACTTTAGATTTAAATAACTCAAATTCTTTTTCTTCTTTGAATGCCTGTAATGGCTCTAAACTGGCTTTTAAATTAGATATTTCTTTTTGCTTTTCAGTAAATTTCTCTATTATTTCTTTTTTTAATTTTTCTTGTCTACTAAAAACCTGTACTATTTCTCCTTCTTGTTTTTCCCTCCAAGTTTGTATATATGATTTTTTATTTTCATAATCCAAAATGACAGCATCTTCATTAACTATATATGGAATGCCATAATAATACCCCCAGTTAATTTCATCTTCAACTATAGCAATATTCTCTTCTGGTATTAAATCATTATAATAAAAAGCTTGTACTTCAACTTTTTCACCATACCAATTCTCAGTTTCGACTTTGTATTCTTTTAACTTATTTCTTATTTCAGTACTAAGATTACTCACTGCTAAAGCATATCCTTCAGAATTTTTATTAAGTTTTTGATTCTTATTTGGCAAATTCTTTTCCCCCTCTCCATGTTCTAATGCATAAATTTCTGAGCATATTTTTGATATTTCTTCTTTATAATTAATTTTTCTTGAAAATTTAGTTAAACAACAATTTGAACCCATAGCTCCCTTTACATCAGAACCAAGACATGTAATTCCATGATATACATAGTCTTTTATATTATAAAATCCATCTGAATCATCTAATTGATAATCATTTATATCTATTTCCATTGAAATTTCTATTTCATCAGAATCCATAATTATATCGTAAGCATGATTGCTATATGATTTATATATATATCCTTTACATTTAACATACTTCTGCCCATCAATTTCAACTTTTTCATATTTATTTGTTTCTGGTATAACGCCAATTATTCGTTCTTCATAATATTCTTCTAATATAAACCCTTCATCTGTTTGAACTACTTGTGTTAAAACATTATGACCATCAAAGTCATATTTTCCATCTTCATTTATTTTTACATATCCTAGAATTGGAACATTTTTTAATGTTGGTTCAGCTTTATCAATAGCTTCTTCATAAAATTTAGTTCCATTTGGATTTGTACCTTCATGCATAACATAGATATACACTGGCAAAAGATTACTATTTAGTTCTTCCAATTTTTTTTTATCTGAATAATGTTTTAAATTACAAGGTAATTTTAATATTTTTATTTTTTTCACCTCCTTTTAAAAACGTATTTTGCTAGTAAATATAAATCTTTTCATTTCTTCATTACTGAAATTATTTATTAATTTTGATTTATTTTCAAAAACATATAAAGTCTTATTATTCAACTTGTTTTCACATATAAAACGATATCCTTTTTCCATTAATAATTTCTTATCATCTTCAGAAAAAGCATATATAAACTTACTCATAATTAATCATTCTCCCCATTTCCTTTTGCTTGAGTAGAATTACCATTATCTGTCCCTATATCAGATTTATCTGGTCTACCACTGCTTTGAGTATGAGATGTTTGTTGAGGTATTAAAAACTCATCAAATCCCATTAATTTTTCTGCTTGTAAAGTGTTTATAGCTTGAAGTGGAGTAAACCCAGTACTTGCAATAAACAAGCTTTTACTCCCTCCGTATCCCATATCTTCTCGATACTGTTTGGATAAATTCATTTTATTAAAGTGAGTAGTTCCAATAAACTTCATATTAAATAAATTTGCCTTCTTGTCTTTATTTAGTTCAAAGTTAACCCAATTTTCTATCATTTGTTGAATCCTCATAGGAATTAAGCTATCTGCAATAATACCATTTAAGATAGATTCATTATTTATCTTGTCAGAGTTAAGTAAGGCTGTATTTATTCCAGCGTTATCAAATATAAACTCTTTTGCTTCTTTTACATAATCATTTATTTTAGATTTTCCATCTGAAAGAGTATGTGTTTCCAACTCTAAAGGATTTGTAGTTATTGCTGTTCCTTTTGGTAAATTTGCTTTTGTTGAATTGTGGTATATGGGAATTAAATTAAGGTCTACTAGTGGTTCATCATTTTTGCCAAATGGTATCTTTTGATGTATTAATTTAATACTTTCTATTACTGCATTTGTGCTTTTTAAATCTTTCATATCTTCAAGCTCCATTAAATCGTCAAATATAAAGCAAAAAAATGGAACTCCTTTCACTGAATCTAAATCATAATTAAATGCTACTGCTTTATCACTTAATTGAAAATATGTATTATCAATTAATTCTTCTCGTGTAAGTAAATTAGATTTATATTTTTTATATATGTTTTTAATTTCTTCTGGAAAGGATATTATGTTTTTGTCAGTAAGTTTTTTTATATTTATAGCGTATCTCATTACATTATTTTCTATCATTGTTATCATACAAAATTTTGCTGGTATCTGTTGTAAAACCATCCCTGAATTATCTTCTATCTTATATAAATAAACCTCTCCTAATTCCAATACTTTTTCGGTTATCCAAGCTGATGTAAATTTTATATTATATTTTTCTAATTGACTCGCCGAATTCATATATGCTTTTGTTATTTTTTCTTTTGTTTTTAATCTACTTATGTCTTTTGGGTATAAGATATGGTCAAAAGTATTCATATTAGATATTAAATTTAAAACTCTTCTATATGTACCAGATGTAGCTTTTAATATCATACTTGCATCCTGAAGTATATCTGTATTTGAAATTTGATATGGATTGGAGAGAGCTTTTCTTAATTTGTCTCTGCTTATACTTCTTAACTTATACATTTCTGTTGCTAATGTTGTGGATTCTTTTACTGAGGCATATTTTCCAATTTGAGCATTTAGCATATTGATTTGATTTTGTGTAGAATTGTTGTCTTTAGACTTGCTTTTATTATTATTTTTTTTGCCCACTTATTCACCTCATCTCTTACCAATAAATCATAACAGTTTTTTGATTATTTCTATTTTTTCTTTTCTCTTTTTCTTCCAGATAATCTGCTAAGAAATTCGTATAAGCCAAACTAGAATATCTATCTTTTCTTGCTCCACTTTTTTCCTTTATTTTAATTTTTCCTCCATCAGCACTATATTCTAAATTTATTAACTCATTCACTAAAGCCGTTGTTTGAAGATAAGGGGCAATATATTTTGCTTCCAATTCTGCCTTTTTATCTATTTCGTCTGCCTTTATCATTTCTTTTTCTAATATCATTTCTTTTGCTTCAATATCACTTATAGGAAGTTCTAAGGTTCTATTTGTAAGGACATCTCTTAAAGACATAGCCATTTTATGATTTTCATCAGCGTAAGCTTTCATGGAATATACAACAGGAAGTGATTTTTTTGCTAGTGACTTGTCAACAGTATTATCTTCATTAAAACATGTGTAAGCATCATACCATTCATCTCTATCTGAATCATAATTTGCTTTCTGTATATAGCTCCATACAGTTGTTCCTATACCTTGTGTATCTAATATCATATAATCTGCCTGAAAATCTGAAAATAATTGTTTTAATCTTATTGCTTGTTTTTCAGCTTCCATACCATTATAAGCTTCTATATGGACAACACATCTTTTATATGTGCCTTCATTTGGAAGCATCCTCATCAAAGTATAAATAGAATTATCATTCTTAACTCCTCTGGCCAAAGCTATATCTGCACCAATAATCCGTATTTCTCCTTTTATCTTATTAAGATGATATTTCTTATCTCTTTTTTTCTTATTTTCAAGATACTCTATATCACTAGGAGGATAAAACATACTTTCTAATACCCTACATGGATTCACCCAAGATGACTTGAAGAAAGCATCATCTGATTCATTATAAAACACTCCACAATACTCCATCATGAAAGAAGCATCACTCATACTCTCTTTTTTCATTTCTTTAAGTATTCTTTTTTTAGTTAATAGTCCATGTTCTAAAGAGCAAGTGAATGGAATACTACATGCAAACATATCTTCACCACTAAGCATACCTTTTACTGTTTCCATAAACTTTTTATAACTCCAATGCTGAGAATACCAGCCTGAACTAAGATAAATTTCTTTATTCTCTTCTTGCATATATCTATATTTAGGATTCTGTAAATATCCTGGTTGTCTTGGGTTTGTTAAAAATGGAACTAAAACATCATTTACAGTTCCTTCATCCACCATTCTATATTCATCAACAATAAGAACATTAGCTCTGTAACCTCTTGCATCATCATTAGATACAACAGCTTCTATTCTACTTCCATTCCAAAAATCTATAGATACTTCTTGTGCATTTACTTGGAAACTTTTAATTTCTCTTTTCAGAGTATCTGATTTTAAATATAAATCACCTAAAATTTTACTTGTAATAAGTAGTTTTGCTTGTTTCTTTCTTTTTGCTGCTATTAAAACACAAGTACCTGGTTTTAATACAGCTATAACACAACAAAACACTCCTAGAAGCCATGATTTTCCCAGTCCGCGAGAAGCAATAAATACAAATTGGTCAGACTTCATCATCATATAAATTAATATCTGTTGAAATAAATGTAGATTAAATCCAAAGTAATCCATACAGAATCTATGTGGATTTGCGAGATAAAAAGCACCCCAATACTCTCCTATACTCTCTAGTAGATTTCGGGATGAATCATTAGATGACAGCTCTCTTTTTTCATATTTAGTCCTCATTTTTATTACCTTCTAAAATGTCTCTTACATCATCTTTAAATTTAATATCTTTATCGCCATCATTTATCGAATACTTACCTGTAGCTAAACCTAATGCAACAGCAAGTGGTTTTTTCATATGTTTATTTACATAAGCTTCAAATCCATCTACATCTTCATATTCCTTTAACCTATCCTTTACAGGTTGATTTTTTTCATATATCATCATTTTCATTCCAAATGTATCATCTTGCGAATCTCCAGCTTTCTTTTTCTGACTAGGCTTTATTTCAGCATCTTGCATTTTACTTGATACTAATTTAGATAAATCATTAAAAGCTTTCATATCTCCCTTTTCTCTTGATTTATCTTTTTCTAATTCAATAATACAAATCTCTTCAAACAATTTTCTTTCAGTTAATGACTCTGGTTCATAATATTCTTTATATTCCTTATATTTTCTTTCTAAGATTTTATACTCATAATCATCAAAACCTCTTCCCCATTTTAATTTAATTTCATCATTTATGACTATATTTTTATCATTATTATTTCCTGTATATATTTCTTTCAATAAATTATCTAAAGATGTCTTTCCCTTATATTTTGAATTTCTATTAATAATTTTCATATATTCATCTATTAATTCATCTTTATTTTTTTTATCTGCAAGTTCTTTAGCTAATTTTTCATCAAAATAAACATCAAAGTTGAAACATATATGTTTTAGTGCCTTTACAAGTTCTCCATTGTAACACCCATTTAATAGTAAAAACCTAGCTCTAAAACATTCTTTGCATACTGGAAGTCTTTTATTTAAAGTAAATATTTCACTATGACTTTTCCAAAAATATCTATCTGTATATTTTTCTTCACCACAATTCAAACACTTTGTTTTACTAATTGCCATTCATAACATCACCACCATTAAAAAAGACCACTAGAGAATTAAATCTCTAGTGGTTAATAGGGAGATTCAACTCAATTAAGAGCTGAATTAAATTTACAATATAAACTTAACTCAGCTCTTAATAAATAACTTATAGCTTACTTAAATTTATATTGTAAGTACATATTCTCCCACTTTCATTAAATATCATTAATTTTTGCATTGCGTGTGAACTTAATCTTAGATTCTTAGCATAAGAATCCGTTCCGGAGAAACTTCCATTTACACATATTTCACTTTCTCCATAATTATCTTCCTTACAATTGTGTAGATGAGCCATAAAGATATAATCAGGAATTAATTTTATAAGAGAGGTCAGTTTAGGAATTGCTGTAGACATTTTATCTTTGTCTCCATGCACTCCAAAACAAGTATTTCCACATATTTTAGCCACTATTATGTCATTATCATATATATTTTCTTGAAATATAACATTGTTTATATTTTTAATTCTTAGCTTTATATATTCATCTATTAATAATGTAAAATTATCTTTATCTAAATTTTCATCTTTTTTAGGAAGAACTCTATCATGGTTTCCACCTACTGAATAAATAATAATTTTATCAATTTCTTTAGATAACTCATATATAAATTCACTAAGTATTTCAGACACCTCTATAATTTGTTCAACTATATTTTCTCTATTTTCTAATCTTATAGAATTATGTATGTATCCAGAAATTAAATCTCCAAGTAACATTACATGCAGTCTCTTAACTTTATGTAACTTACTATATTCAATAATTTTATCTTTTAAATATTGTATTCTTATCTTGAATATTTTTGAATTATATCTATTAAATGCATTAATAGTCTCTAATCCATAATGTATGTCTGAAATTAGCATAATAGCCTCTTGATTTGAAGATTCATAGCATTTGTAACTAGAATCACTTAGAAATGGCTTATGAAGTGATATATCATCTATTTTATTATTAAATAAATCAATTATATTATCTATTCTTGAATATTCTCTTATTTTCTTATTTACTAATGACCTTTCATCAGATAGTTGTACTTTTATCTTTTTTAATTCTAATATTTTCTCATTTATTTTATCAATCTCTTCTTGAGTAGAATTATTCTGTATCTTAGAATTAAGATAATCAAAAGCCTCTTTCAACCCATAGGAAACCTTCCTACAATGGTCTGGAGAACATTCTAACCCCAATAGTTCAACTATCTCTCCCCAATCCAAATCTATCTCTTTATTAACCTTTGCTAGTCGTATTCTAATCCTATAGTCAACTAGTGACTCATCTTCTTTTTTCTTCAATATGTCTTCCATATTTAATATCTCCCTATTTATCACATAAATATCATTATCAATGTATTAAGTAAAAAATAAATAGTCCAATATTGATTTATTGGACTATTGTTTCACTTAATCTTATCGTTATGTTTAAATCTGTATCACCAGTATACTTATCCAAAACATCACTAAGTAATACTTCATGGTCTCCATCTTTCAAATGTTCTATAATTTTATATGTATTATTTTCTTGTTTTATTATTTCACATTTTTCTAATACTGTTCCTTTATTATTTTTCATGCACTTTCACCTTTTTTATAATTTTATTAACTCTACTGGGAATATATTTATTTGCAAATTAGGCAGCCTTGTAGCTAACAATAGCTAATATAAGTTAACGCATTTAGCATTTATCAAGGATTTTCTATAACTTTTTTATTTTATTTTTACTATTTTAATAATTTAATCTTTTATCCTTGAGATTTTATATTTGAATTTTTAACTTTAAGCTTTATATCTATTGTTCTCTTTTATACAGTACAATCGTTTCGTTTGTATGTACCCATCACTTTTATATAAGCAGTTTGATTTTTAACCCAAAACCAAATGGGAACTTATAATTTATGTTATTCGCCTAACCTGCAAATTAAAAAATAGTCCAATTAAGGACTATCTTAAATCTACATCTATAATTGTAAGTGCATTTGATGTACTCAATGCAAAATCAACTTCTTTTTCAAATTCTTCTATTTCATCCCTTAATTTTTCTATTTTCTCTCTTACTTTTAAAGGGTCTACTAAAGACCATTCTTGTTGTTTTTTATAAAATGAAATAAGTTCTGCTCCATCTTTACTTTTTTCTTTTTCCTCAAACATTCTGTCTGTATTTTTTTGCACTTCTTCATTTCTACGATTTACTTCAGACATCATACAATCATAGTTACTAACCATTTGTCTCAACAAGGATTTATCTAATTCTATACTATTTTTTCTTTTTATTGCTTCTAAAACTGTATAATTTTTATTACTAATTTGAACATTTGTTATAGCATTAGAGATATTAATTGCTTTATCTAATGCGTTATAATTATATATTAAATCTTCTATTTGTTGGTATTTACTTGAAACTTCTACATTAAAATCTTCTACACTTGTTTTTGTTTCATATACATTTTTATCAGAGCCTTTTTTAGTACCTACAATTTTAAAATTACTAATGCATCTATCTATCTTATCTTCTAATAACTTCTTTTCTGCTAAAGCTTTATGAACATTATATTTAACCATAAAAACATCTCCCTTTTAATTAAGATATTATTTAAAAATAACAAACTTTTTTTATTGGAAGAGAGGAAGGGATTTGAACCCTCGTATCAAATTAATTGACCTAATAGTTTAGCAAACTATCCTCTTTACCACTTGAGTACCTCTCCATATTTCTATAAATTACAAACAGCAAGTCGAGTATCCCTACCCTCGACCATGGTCAAGTGCTGTATTTTAAAACTCCGACAGCTCGGATAGCGTGGCTGTTTTTTCACACTAAAGAATCTTTTTTAATTGTCCACTATTTGGTAGAACATCACCACTTTTTTATAAATAAATCTACATAAAAATTACTTAGTTCAAAAGACTATTTGATTTATTCACAATTTCTTCAGTTTTTTATTAGCCAGGTTCTTCTGACAAACACCTCGACTTGTTTTTGGTTTTTTATTAGCCAGGCACACCAACAAACTCCTCTAATTTTAAAAAGCAGAAGTAGAATCTGTTACCTCAAATTCTACTTCTTTATTCTTACACCTTTAAGGCATACTAGGGCATTCACCGTATCTATTTCAAGTTATATGTTGCTCGTCAACCTCGTGTATATTTGCCACGCTATATTCATTTTAGCAGCATCATCATCTTATATTTGTAAAATACCTATTACCAGCCACTAGAGCTTCTCAAAATGAGCTATCTCTGCTAATTGTATTAATTTTTAGCATATTCTAGGTTTGCTACCATATGTCACCATATGAAAGGGCTTTTAACCCATACGCTCTCTATATAATTGCATCTTTTAAAGATTTAGCTATTTTTAATTTTGGAACTCTTTTTTCCTCAGTTTTCCAAGGTTTTTTAGTTCCATCTTTAAGAGTTATTTCTCCTTCTTTACCTTTTTGTATTTTAGTTAGGTATTTAACTCCCATCAACGTCAATTCTTCACCATCTTGTAGTACTTCGTTTCTTTTTTTTTCTATCACATCAAGTATCTCTCTTACTCTTATCTGTGATACACCTAATTCTTCTGCTACTTCTTTTAAAAAATCTACTTTTTTCATATCTTCTTAATCTCCCTTTTCTTATATAATTTTCATTTGATAATAGTAAGGAATAATTTTATTATTTTTATTAACCCCTTACATAAGTAATATGTTTTAAGCGACCCTTTTTTAAACCACTTTTCCCCACCAGCTAATTACAGTTTTTACAATTTGAGCGATATCCCTTTTTACCATTTTTATCAAACCTAGATAGCAACTTAATTTTTCCACATCTGCTACATTTTTTATATTTTCCTTTACAAACAGATATATAATAATAATTTTCTTCATAGTTTTTCTCATATGCATCTATTATTTTGTTCACTATTTTATTTATTTGATTATTTATTGCTTGAGGAGTTATATTCATTAAATTTGAAATAAACTCTAATGATTTATCTTTTCTATATAAATTTAAAATATCTTTTTGTACTGTGGTAAATTCAATTTTAGATATAATATTATTTAAATCCATAACTATACATGTTAAATCATCTTGCAAATCATTACCCTTTTGAATCCTTAAAAGCTCTTTAACATGTGATTTATCAAACATATCTAAATAGTCCCATTCTGGGCTTCCTGCATCTGCTAATGGTGCTTTCCATATAATTGGTCTCTCTATAGAATTTTTAACATCAGTCATATCATTTTTTAATGCATTTAAATTTTTCCTAACCATTCTCTTAAGTTTTAACTCTTCTTTACTTAATTGTTTATGTCCTAATTCTTTATATTTAGCTTTATACCATTCATAAGTATCTGAGTATGTTTTTATAATTGGATATTTTTTAATATCTTTAGGTTTAACTTTTATATCTTTTATTTTTTTATAGTTTTTAGGTAATTGAAAAAATGCAAAGGAATTGTCTTCTAGGAATCCATCTTTATTAGAAGTGTTTGAATTTATATTTCCACCATTTGCAGGTGCTATTTTATTTAGAAGTGCTTCTTCCTGACATGCTCTATTAAATAACTCTTTTGAATTGTATATTCTTATTTTAGTTTCCTTAGGTTTATCATCTACTGAGAGTATATAGCTCCCCATTATTTCTAATGTTTTTGCTATATTAGAAGTAGAATATATACTGTCATCTTTATTTAATATCAACTTAATTTTCGATGTATTATGATGTGTGTACTCCCATGTACCATTACTATTACTAAAAGGATTTTTAACATTTATATATTCGATTGGATTAATTTGATTATAGCCACACCAAGTAATGAATCTATTATAATCCATAACTACTTCTTCTCCATCAATAGTAACATAATATACACCATCTTTATCTAAAGGACTATCTGATGTTTGCTCAAATATATTTTCCCAAAATTTATCATTGAATTGTTTTTTTTCTTGATATTTCACTCTAGTAATAATATTCTCATTTCTCTTTGTAAGAGTATTATAAAATGTATCTATATAATTTCTATTTGACTCTTCAAACCACGTGTGTTTTACCCCTAATCGTTCCTCTATGTATTTAATTCTATCTTTGCTATTGTCTATGCTATAATCTAAATTCTTTATGTAATCTTGTGCAGATTTGCCATCTATTTCTTCATAAAAATTGTTATTATTATATATCAATATTATACCTCCTTTCCTTGCAATCCATCATCATAATCTGTATCATCATAATCCCATAGTTCATCCTTAAAATCCTCCTTATGCCTTTCATTTACAATATCATATGAAGACCTTTTACTCATCTCTGTGTATGTATCTATCATTTGTTCATATTCCTCATTTAATATTTGATACCTATTTTTATGTACGCCTGTTTTCTCTGATTCATCTAAATCTTCTAAATATATTAATTCTATTTTTTTCTCTTTCATACTTCTCCTTTTCTATATTATAAGATTTTAAATTAATTTTCTTGGTCACATTTCTGTGCCGTTTTTTTGCCTTTTGGTCACATTTCTGTGCCACCCCTAAATTTAATTTTTTAACTGTTTTTCCTATATTTTTGTTAATTTTTACAGTTCATTACCTCTTATTCTTAGACAGACTTTCTAAATACAATTAAAAAAGCATAAATCAATTGTTTTCTTTGCTAAATTTAAATTATTTCCCTTCCATATTACACAAGGATTTATAATGAAATAGTCTGTATTTTTGTTATTCCCTTCAACGATTACATATTTAAAAAAATAATATTTATCATCTTCTACCTTTATATAAAATCTAAGTAATTCCTTTTTAAATTTGTTCATATCTTGTTTTATTGTACTAATATTTAATAATTGACAAATTTTATATAAACTAATTTTTTTTATTTTTGAAATATCTGTTTCATGAGGGTTTAAACATAAGATATTACTCTCGAAATGTATATATGGTATGAGTTGATATATATAACTTAATTGTTTATGTTGTCTTGGTGTGCAATGTTCAAAAAGAAATCTACTAGTATTTATATATATTCTTGTATATTCTTTATTTTCAAAATTAGGAATTCCTTTAGTAAAATACTTTGGATTTATATAAAATTTATTATTAGATTCATATAATAACTCACATTTTTTTACGTCTGCTAAAAAATTTCTAAATGCCCTATCTTTAAGATTTAATATTTCTCTCATGTTTTTTCTATCTATAGGAATCATTTCTTTAAACTGAGAATATCTAACCAATAAATTTTCTTCTCCTGTATTATAGTTTAGATATGTTGCGAGATATATTAATCTACTTATATTAGCTTTACTTATATTTACTTCATTAAATAATAATTCATTTTTAACATAAGTACAAAATACAAAACCTCCTAATTTAAAATTATGGTATGGTAATTCTTTTTTATTATTGATAATAGCCCTTTGCTCTGGAGAAAAACTCTTTTTTCTCTTTCCAATTTCAAGTACCTCACCTCTTTTCATCCCTTTATGCTCCAATATTTCTCCTGTTCTTTTGTCTGTTACAATAACATCTTTTATAAATTCATTACCTCTAACTATAAATATCTACCTCTTTTCTTATAAATTTTATTTCAATTACAAGATAAAAATCATCTTGCAATTGTTCTTCGCAACATGTTGCTTCAGAAATTTCATTACCCTCTATGTTCTATTTCTATTATATCATATACCCTCTATGTTCTCAATATTTTTTTTAATATCTACCCAAAATTTCTTGAGTAGATATTTTCTTTTAATCTGGCATATTATTAAATATATTCTTAATAATAGGATTTTCTCTTTTTATATCTTTTTTTTCTTCAGTAACATTTGTCTTTTTATTTGTCCTATATACACCATTGCCTAAACATTGTTTTAATAATTTATTTTCTTCTTGAAGATTTTTCCACTCTAATATTATTCTTTCCAAAGCTGTATTTCTACTGCTTATATTTTTATCATTTTGATACTTTTCTATTTCACCAAATATATCTTCTTCTAAATAAAAGCTAGATGATTTTTTCATATAATATCACTCCTAGAATTGTTCCATACCTACTTCAAATAATCCTTTAGCTGTAGCCATTTGTGCATCTTTAGAAACTTTAAATCTATTATCGAATGTCATATGTAATGCTGTACCTCCACTTACATATACATCCATTTCATCTATGTTCTTCCATTTAGAAGATATTCTTTGAGCTGTGCTTTCAGAAGCCATAATGTAAGCAACTTTCTTAAGTTCATCATAATCATTAGAACTATCTATCTCATTAAGTTCTCTTATTATTCCTCTATCTTTTAGTTGCTTCTGAACCATTGTTAAAGCATCTTGATTTCCAGCTTCTAATGTGTCTGATAGTTTATCATTAAATACAAAACCTTTTTCAAAGAAAGACATCTCAGTACTTCTAAAACCTATTGAAACCATGCCAACCGCTTTATCTTCATTTACTTTTCCTTCTAATGTATGAAATAATGCAGCATCTCCTTCTCTAAAAATTGATATATCAGATATTTTTATTTCTTTATGTCCACCTTTTATTTTATCTTTTACTTTAAATGTTTTACCTTTATATGTGTCTACAACTTCTTTTAATGTTGTTTTCCTAAATGATTTATATGGAACGCCCATCATCAATTTTACTTCATCAGCTACAGCTATTTCATTAAGAGCAGCAGCAACTAATATTCTCATTGTAAAAGATACTTTAGAATCATCAGAATTTCTTATAGGTGTTATACTTTCTTTTTCTGCTAATGAACCAACAAAGTAACTTACACTTTCAAAATCTATGTATATTGGATTTTCATATTTCTCAAAATCTATGTTTCTTCCATCACCAAATACTGATTTGAATAAACATTCTTTAACCATTCCATTGTACTTACTATATCCTTTTACGTATCCTCTTCCTATATCTAAGCCTATAACTTGGTAATTTTCTTCCATTTTCATTCCTCCTAAGTAAATATTTGCTAAATATATTATACCATATAAAAACTTGATAATTACATTAAATTTGCACAAAAATTCAACTATAAAATGACATTTTTTAGTTATTAGTTAAAATTAGCACTAAATTAGAACTATATATAATTTAAATTTAAACCAATAATTTATTATTAAAAATTTTTAGTTAATATTTAAATTATATATCAACCATTTCCAAACCAATAAATCAATTTCTTTAACTATACTATTTATGTTTTTTTAGATGTCAATTTTAATTTTAAGTAAAATATTGAAACTTATTTTCTTACAGACGACATTTTCATTCTAATTTAATAAATCTTCCTATATTTCAAGTTATTTTTTGTATTTAATATTTTTATATATATTAGTTGTTTTTATGTAATCAATACATACACTTTTATTTTATATTTTCCTTGTTAAGAATGTAATTTAAGAGTAAAAATCTAAGAAATATCTTTAGATAAATATTTGTTTTATGAGGAAAATACAGAGCTATTTCGTCTGTAAATCCGTCTGCAATTTTTTTGAAATGTGGAAATGAAAGGACTACACACAAAATCCTACTGACAAACAAGCCACTTTCCATAAAATACCCCCTACTTCATTTTTATTTATTTTAATATGTAAAACACTCTATTTACTTTATTTAATTAATAAAAGTATTACTTTTATCTTATTTTAAAAATCTATGTTTTTGTCAGCAAAAAATGGCATAAAATTAAGTATTTTATGCCATTTTTCTAAAACCTAGTATTTTCAACACTTACAACACCTACACCTTCTATTTTGTCAGTAAAATGTCAGTCATTATAATTCTTAGACTACAAACCTGTTGTAATCACTGCATTTCAATTTTTAGTTATTGATATCTATATAAAATATTATTTGCTATAGAATAAATTTTTTTGTTATGGATTATAAAGTCTTATATACATCATTTTAGCATTAATCTGACATCGTCGAATATCAACCCACAACCTTATTGCCATATTTTTCTTGACAAATTTGTCATTATTATATATAATTTAATTAAGATAAGAATTAATCTTATCTATACAATTCAATATTAGGGGGTGACGTTATGAGAATAACAAAAGGCAAAATAAAAGAGCTAATCGAGTTGTGCCACCAACTTGAAAAGCTCTTTGTACAAGTATTTAAATCACTTGAACATGTTTTGATTTCTTTATGTTCTTGTATCGGTTGGTTATTAATACTTATATACATAATTAAACATTAATAACCAATGCAATATACCTATAAAAATATATCTCTATAGGTATATTGTAACACACCTAATATTGAAAGTAAACGAGGTGATGACATGAATCAACATATTAAAAACACTTTAAAAATAATAAAGATACTAGGTTTATTATTCTTCTTATATTTTGCACTTAGAGCAATATATATTGTTTATCTTTAATATCTTTATTGAGTAGCTTAATGTATAAGTAACTCTTTTTTGTTATAATATTAATGAGGTGATAGCATGAAATTAGAAAAATTAATTGATATAAGAAAAGAAAAAAAATATTCTCAAGAGGATATTGCTAGAATGTTAGACATATCTTTAAGAAATTATCACAGAAAAGAAAAAGGAGAGAATCAATTTACAGTAAGTGAACTAGAAAAAATATGTAGCTATTTAGATATAGAATCAAAAGAACTACTTGACATATAGTAATATAATCTACTCAAGGTAGTACTTAACATTAAATAAAATAATTTAATAATATAAAATAGACTAGCTATAATCTAGTCTATTTTATTATAATAACATATTGTACAAGCCATTTAAATCCATTTTAAGCGCATTTCAATGCATTCACCTTATGTTTATACCTTTAATCTTTAAAATTAAATATAAAAATAAGCTAGACATATATGTCTAGCTTACAGTAGTTTTTTTAATGTGTTTATTTGTTCTTGTACTATTGTTTTACTCTTAGTGTCTAACTCTCTATAATTGTCTAGTAATTTAACTTCTTCTTCTTCAAGTTGTATATTCTCTTTTAAATCTGTAAGACATAATATATAGTCTATACTTACATTATATATATTAGATAGCTCTTTTAATATATCTATGCTTATGTTCTGTTTTGACTTTTCCCATCTTATAACAGTTGAATCGGTTGTTTTCAATATATCTGCCAATTGTTTAGCCGTCATTCCTTTTTCTTTTCTTAATTCTCTCAATCTATTCATTGTACCACCTCTTTATTTTAAAAATCTCATATTTGACAAAATACTATTCTTAAAATATTATATAACATATAGTACAAAAAAAAGGATGTGGTAAAATGAAACTTGATAAATTAAAAGAAATAAGGGAACAAAAGGGATATACTCAATTAGAGTTTTCTTTGTTAATAGATATAAATTACAAAACATATAATAGAAAAGAGCAAGGCAAAACGGATTTTACTGTAACCGAACTAGAAAAAATATATAAAATCTTAGATGTAAACCCATTGGAATTACTTGATTAGTCGATTAATTCCATTATTTTTAATAAATAAATCTCAAAAATGACTTGTCAAAAATGAGATAATGTCGTATAATTAAATCATAGCAAAGGAGAACAAGAAAACACTAAACCACCTCTCAAAGAAGTAACAGGCAAAGAACCTTCTTAAAACTCTAGCTATAAATAAAATTAATAAAGGTTTCCAATTAAAGCCTACAAAAAATTGAGGTATCAATTAAATTGCTTCTATAATGGCACTCAATACAATTTAATATGACATAGCAGTTGTGAGGTACTGTGTTATCAAAAGTACTAAAGATTAAGCATTAAAATTATAGTTTGTACTGCTTGACACCTACATGGTTATAAACTATCTAATATTTACTAAAATTATTTATCTTAGATTATTTTAGTAAGTGTTAGAATACAACACTTAAATTATGATATAATAATAAAATAGGAGTGTGGTCGGCATGGATGAAAAGATATTAGAATTATTACAAGAAATGAGAGGTAGATTTGACAGCATTGATAATCAACTTAGTGACTTAAAAGAAGGTCAAGAAGAAATAAAGAGTAAATTAGACTTAACTTATAACCAAGTTGCTAGAAATATGGAAGGTATAACAGAAGCTAATGAGAAAATAGACGCTTTAAAAAGTGATATAAACTTTGTAGAAATGGCTACATCTAAGAATTGGAATGAAATAACAAAGCTTAAATCAGTTAAATAGGAGTGTGAACATGATGGATGAAAAGATATTAGAATTATTACAAGAAATACAAAATGATATTAAAGGAATGAAACAAGACATCAGTGATTTAAAAGTAGGACAGGTTGAAATTAAAGACGACTTAAAAGAAATAAAAGGTGATATATTAAAATTAGATTTAAAAACAGAGGATACAAGAAGAAATATAAAACTTATGCAATTAGACATTAATAAAATAGAAACTATTACTAATTATAATCTGAATGACATTGCAACACTTAAAGCAATTAAATAGGAGTGTGAACAACATGGATGAAAAAATATTAGAAATGTTACAAAAAATGGATAACAGACTTAATAAAATGGATACTAGATTTGATAGTATTGACAAGCGATTTGACAATATAGAAAAGGATATTAAAGACTTAAAAACTGGACAACATGAGATACAAAAGGATATTATTGAAATTAAAACAGACGTAAAACACATTAAGACTGAACTAGAATATACAGAAAAACATGTTGTCTCTTTAAAGGATGATGTAACAGAAATTAAACAAGACTTAAATGCTACACAAATTATTACATCTAAAAATTGGTCTGATATAGCAAAGTTAAAATCAATTAAATAGTAATACATAAAAAGACACTTGAATTATTGAGTGTCTTTTATATAACTCTTTAGTATGGTATTATTATAGAATAATGATATTCTTGGAGGGAACAAAATGAACTTAGATAGATTAAAAGAATTAAGAGAAAGCAGAGGATACACGCAACAAATGTTAAGCACATACATTAATATGTCGACTTCAACTTATAATGATAAGGAAAAGGGTAAAACATCATTTAAAATTGAAGAACTTGAAAAAATAGCTAAATTGCTTAAATTCACTAAAGAAGAAATATTTGAATTACTCGACTTAGACTAATCGAGTAAAATAAAAAATAGAAATCCGAAAAATACGTTGACAATATTCGTATAAGAATATATAATTAAAGTATCAAAACAAATATAGAACCAAATCTAAATCCGAAAAACGCTTTTTAAAAACTCGGATAAAATAGTACATTGAAAACTAAATATGACATAGCAGTTGTGAGGTACTGCGTTATCAAAAACACATCAAGTATTTAGTAAAATAATTTACGGATTGTTTTATTAAGTACTTGAATATAGTACTTAATATTATGATATAATAATAAAAGGAGCGTGGTCGTGATGGATGAAAAGATATTAGAATTATTGCAAGAGATGCAAGGTAGTATCAAAGGTATACAAGGAGAAATCAAAGGAATTAATACTAGATTGGATGGTATGGAAAACGACATTAAGGATTTGAAAACTGGACAAGTTGAAACCAACAACAGATTTGACAGTATTGATAAACATTTTGATATAGTAGAGTCTCAATTAAATGAGAACACTCAAATACTTAAAGCTTTAGAGCATAAAGCTAATGTAAGTAAAGCAGAGCATGACAAAATGTCCTTTGATATTCTTAATATTCAAGGCGATATGACTGAAACAAAAGAAAATATACAAGAAGTTACTAACAAGTTAAATACCTTAGAAACTGTTACAATTGATAATTGGAAGGACATAACAAAATTAAAAAGAATTAAATAAGTAATACATAAAAAGACACTTGAATTATTGAGTGTCTTTTCTACAAGCTCTTAGTATGTTATTATTATTCTATAATAATAATGTTGGAGGGAATAAAATGAATTTAGAGAGACTAAAAGAAATAAGGTTAGAACATGGTTATACACAACAACAATTTGCGACGTACATTGGATTGTCTACTTCTACATATACAGATAAAGAAGCAGGAAAAACAAAATTTAAGGTTGAAGAATTAGAAGAAATATTAAAATTTCTAAATCTTGACCCTTTGGAATTGCTTGACTTAGATTAAAAAAGTCAACTTTCTTAAAATTAAAACCGAAAAATCGTTGACAATATCCGTTTTGAGATTTATAATTAAAATATCAAATAAAAAAATTTAAATAACTAAAACGAAAAACCGTTTCGAAAATTCGTTTTATAATAAAAAAGGGGGATATAAAAATGAATGAAGTAATAAAAATACACATAGCTAACTTGGGAAAATATAACGAAGGTGACTTAACAGGTAAATGGATTAGTTTACCAATAAGTGAAGAAAGCTTAAAAAAAGTATTAAACCATATAGGTATCAATGAAGAATATGAAGAGTATTTCATATCAGACTTTGAGACATACATGAAGGGATTAGAAATAGAAGAATATAGTAATATAAAGCAATTAAATGAATTAGCAAATAAAATTGAAAAACTAGATATGACTGATTTTGGTCAATTAGAGGCTTTACTTGAAGGTGATTACATAGAGCTTGACACAATACTTGAAAATGACATTTCTGATTTATTAGAAAACCACGATTTTACATTGCTTGATGGTGAAAATCCTAGCAAAGAAATTGAATTAGCATATAATTCTATTGAAAATCTAGGTGGGATTGACAATTTAGATATAGAAACACTTAAAAAGTATTTTAACTATAAAGAATATGGCGAGTGTTTAATTGCAAATGGGGCTTATATAGCATCAAATAATATAGTTGTCGTTAATTAAATAAAAAGTTTTAAGGCGTTCTTTAAAAACGCCACTTCCAATAAAAAATTGAAAGGGGAATAAATCATGAAAAAATTAATAATCAAGATAAAATCATTGTTCAAAAAGGATTTGGATAGTAGTTATTGGAGTACTACAGAAAGTATTATCTCAAAATATGGAAATAGCAATCAATTAGAATTATTGAAACAAGCTAATAAATTATAAAGGGGGTAATAATTATGAAATACATTTCAAGTCTAGGGATTTATATTACAAAGTTAGAAGATTTAAGAGATAAAATTGATGATGATTTATACAACTGGATAGAAATACATCAAGATACAGAGGGGTACAAGGATAAATTTGAAGAGTTAAAAGAAGAGTTTGATTATTATACAGATATAGCAAAAACTAATGATATATGTTTTTTAGAAATATCATCATTATTGGAAAGTAGTATTAAAATTTTACATCAACTTGAAAATTATATAATTGAAACTGATAGATTAAATAGGAAGAAAATTCTATCTTTTATATCTTCTGTGAACTTAAAAGAAATAGAGGAAACGATTGATTGTAAATAAAATAGGAGGTAATAACATGATAAATTATTCTAAATATATGACTGCAACAGATTTAATAAATATATGTGACCTTTTAGAAGGTAAAATAATAGGAGAAGCAGGAACTTATAATTCTTTAAGTACTAGACTAGGAAATTTAATCGGATTAGATTGGGCTTTAAAAGGAGAAGAATTGAGACAGCAATTAATACAAAATATTAATAATATGATGTATTTAGATAATGAAAATAAAATTCAATATAAAGAATTTTAAATAATTTAAGTAAAAAAATAATTAATTTAAATGGAGATTAGAATATGAATAATTTAATGGTATTTGAAGGTAAAGAGGTAGAAATATTTGAACTTGATGGGAAGATTTTATTTAATCCGAAACATGTGGCAGAATGTTTGGAAATAAAAAATGTAAATGAAAATTTGAGAAATATGAACAAAAAGCAAGTAATTAAGCTGACTAATTCTAAAATCGGGGATGCTGATTTTAGAAAATTACATAATACAGGAGAGAATTTTCTTACTGAAAGTGGAGTGTATAAGTTAATTTTTGCATCTAAAAAGAAAAAGGCCGAAAAATTTCAAGATTGGGTTACTGATGAGGTATTACCAAATATCCGTAAACATGGTTCATTTAGTATTAATACTAATAACATAAAAGACATATTAATGCCAGTAATGTTAAATGGTATGTTAGCAGGATTTGAACAATTATCAATCGAAAATGATAAAAAGATAGACACTAGATTTAATCAGATAGAAACTAAATTAGATATGAAATATGAAAAACAAGATAGACAATTCCAAGAAATGAAAGATATGGTAGGTTTGAAGGCTAAAAATATAAGAACATTGTCAACATTGCTAAAAATAAGATTATCAGAATTAAAAGGATATAATGTAAATGCTTACAATTATGACTATAGAACTGTAGTTACGAGATTATTTTCAATATACAATGTTGAGAAATGGGAGGATATACCTATTGCTAAGTTTAATGAAATACATGCCATGATAGATGGAATAGAAAGCATGGAAGATATTTATACTTGGAATAATTAGGTGAATAATATGAGAGATGAGTTGAAAAGATTAATTGATTTACTAGATGATGGTTTTGTGAGTATAGTATATTCTTTTGTATCTGTATTTTTTAGAAGATAAAATAGGATATAGTTAATGAAATATTAATTTTAAAAAATATATAATTTATCAATTTACTATTATTGAACAATAATACTATACATTTATTGATAATGATAATAAAATGGTCAAAACTAAAAATAATTATTACTTGGAGGTAATTAAAATGATACACGATTTTAGAGGAAAGTTATTAATAAACGAAAATTTTAATTTTGAAAAATCATTTTGTGGTGATTGGTATTCCTTTTATACTTGGGTGGGTAAGGATGATGAGTTGTTCATTTGTGGAAGTAACAACTACGAAGACAACAAATTCAGAATAGAAACAAATAGAAAATATCTTGATGAATATTCTAAAGACATATTTGATATTGAAAGTTATGTAAATAGAAAATTTAAGGAAAAAAGAAATTAAAATTATATTTTTAATATGATATTCAAATTATCAAATCGCTATTATTATAGGTATATTACTATAGATTAATTGATAATGATATTTATTTGATAAAAAGATTTTAAAGAGTATAAAAATTTAAAGGTATAAATACCTTAAGAGGATTTTTAAATGGCTTACAATGGCTTGTACAAGGTCATAATTATAAACTAGGAGGGTGCAAAGATGAAAAATTTAAAAAGTATGGTTATAGGAATGTTGATAAGTTTAATTATTGTGGGTGTTGCAGGAATAACAGAAGTTAAGGCTGCCGAATTAGATAATTTTTATGTAGAGTCTACAGACAGAGTTGTAGAAATATTAGAAGATGAAAGTGTAGTTTTATATGATACTAAAGAGCAAGTTTATAATTTCTATCCTAAATGTTTAGGTGATTGGAATTATAGTTTTTATAATAAAAAAGATTTAGATAGAGCAGTTGCAACTTACAAAGAGCTATCAAACAATGTAAGTCACTCAAAGGATGTATATGTGATTAATAAGTTAAATAACAATGAAAACATTAAAGTATTTTTAAGTGATGGAAGTTCAATTATTTATATAAAAAATGATAATAAATATTATTTTTATCCAGCCTGTATGGGCGACTGGTACTTAACATTAGATAGTGAAATTAATTTAAGTGATTGTGTTAACACTTATGTAGAACATTCTTATATATTATTGGATGGAGGTGTTGTAAGTGAATAATAATGATAAATTATCTATATTAAATCAATTAGAATACATAGAAAAGGATATCAATGCAAGGAATGAAATGATTGAGAAGTTTAAAGATTTATTAGTTAAATATCCAAAAAGTAGAGACATAAGAAAGTATATAAAACACCAAACTCAATTTCTAAATGGTATTAAATATGTATATGATAATTTAGATATTTTGAAAAATATGATAAATAATGACAAGAAGTGAGAACATTACTAGACATAACAATGTCTACTGAATATAAAAGAGATTCATTTAGTAAATACAAAGTTATTATGTCAATTTTTAGTTAAATTGTAATTTAACATAAAAATGTAGTTACTATTTTAAAACTCATAATAACTACATTTAATAATTTAAAAAGGGAGATGGAAAAAGTGAATGAATTAAAAATCAAAGGAAAACAAAAATTTATGAATTTAGAAATACCAGTTATAGAAGGTGGTTTTGGTGAAGATAAAAAATGTATGACGGATAAGACTATATCAGAAATACATAATCAGCCTAATTTTAAGATAAGAGAGAGAATAAAGGATAATATAAAAAGATTTAAAGAAGACATAGATTATATAGATTTAAAAGTTATCCGTGACACGGATGACAATTTAGAGCTATTACAAACACTTGGATATAGTAAAATGCAAATATCAAAAGCTGATAATATATTTTTATTATCTGAAAGAGGATATTCAAAATTAATTAAGATAATGGATACTGATTTAGCTTGGGAGATACACAATAAAATAATGGATGAATATTTTAGTATGAGAAAAAAGTTAAATGACCCTTTTGAAAACTTATCTCCAGAGTTAAAAGTTATAATCAAACTAGAACAAAGACAAGCAGAACTTGAATCTGGTCAACATGAGTTAGAGGAAAAAGTTAATGTCCTATATGATTTTTCTACTATAGACTACAATCAACAAGAAACTATTAGAAGTTTGGTAAATAGAAGGGTAATACAAGTATATCAATGTTTAAATTTTTCAGCTTATGAAGATGCTAAATTAAGAAAAAGAGTATACTTTTCACTATGGAAAGATTATAGAAAAAAATTTGGTGTTAATAGCTATAAGAACACTGCTAAAAAGAACTATGACAATGCAATTAAATTCATAGAAAACTGGGAGCCTAATTATGATTTAAGCAATGAAATATACATGTTTCAAAAAGTTGAAAATATATAAGAATAATGATTGGAGATTATTATGATATGTTATGTCAAAGATATACATACTATAAGCCTATATGATGCTTTTAGATGGCATACAATGGGGTTGTCATTCATTATTAAAGATGGTAAATTAAAAGGTTTTACAATGTAACTAATTAATTGAGAAGAGAATTATGATAACATTCTTTTCTCAATTAATTATCATTCCTAATAAATAAAGTTCAAAAGATAGTGTAAAAGATAATACATTTTGTTAATATTAGTAATATAAAATAAATTTAAAAAGGAAACTTTGAACTTTACATACCAAGCAAATGTCAG